>Ga0316204_10000177_pt1 | contig 265592 bp, 233 predicted proteins | sample 6monrhotite_MG_2_FD_205661 | JGI IMG/M metagenome (GOLD analysis project Ga0316204, IMG submission 205661) | Microbial mat bacterial communities from mineral coupon in-situ incubated in ocean water Damariscotta River, Maine, United States -... | ecosystem: Environmental > Aquatic > Marine >... | reverse complement strand
ACCCTCACCGTCGCCGCACCTGAGCCAGCGCGCCAGGAACTCGACGCGATGCTCGAACACCTTCGGGCCGCCTGAGTCTCGATCAGACCGCCGTCACACGACCGCGCTTTGCAACACTGAGGTGAAGATTCGGAAGAGCCCGAGTCTGAAGACTAGCTGGATGTCTCACCGGCGCGTGGTCTGCGGGTGGGACACCAGTGGGACAGCCTCACAAAAGCGCCGGAGCCACATCATGATATCACAGTGCTTTTCGGCCTAAAACTTGGGATTATCATTCCCACGTTGCGGTTTGTGGTCGTCAGTCGCAGCCTGTTGTCGTGGCGAGTTTCACGAGGAGAGTGGCCGGCGATGGTGCCGTGTCGTGGCGTGTTCAGATCCGGATCCGCGGGCACAAGCCGGTGGCCAAGACGTTCGCGCGGAAGACGGACGCCAAACGGTGGGCGACGCGGACTGAGTCCGATGTCCGCTCCGGGCTGTACCTGCGGACGCGCGAGTCGGAGAAGCGCACGCTTGGCGATCTGATCGAACGCTACAAGGGGAAGCGGCTCGCCGCGCTGGCGAGTTCGGCCAACGTCGCCGCGCAGCTCGATCGCTGGGCCGCCGAGCTCGGGCACATGCGGCTGTGCGACGTCACCCCGGCCGTGGTCGCGGACGTGCGGGACAAGCTCGCGGGCGAGACGACGGTCCGCGGCACGCTCCGCAGCCCTGCCAGGGTCAACCGGTACCTCGCCGCGCTGTCCTCCGCGTTTCAGCTCGGGCTGAAGGAGCTCGGGTGGGTGGACGACACGCCCATGCGGCAGGTCTCGAAGCTGAAGGAGCCCCGCGGCCGCGTCCGGTTCCTGTCCGCGGGTGAACTCGCCCGGCTCTCGGACGCCTGTCGCGAGAGCAACTGCGCTCCGCTCTACTCCGTGTTCCTGCTCGCCGTCTCCACGGGCATGCGTAAGGGCGAGGTGATGGGTCTACGGTGGGCCGACGTCGATCTGAAGGGCGGCTGGGCGAGCCTGGCCAAGACGAAGAACGGCGAGCCGCGCGAGGTTCGCATCGCAGGAGAGGCGCTCGATCTTCTTCGGGCGCACGCCAAAGTGCGCCGGCTCGACTCGGACTACGTGTTCCCAAGCCACAACGGTCGCAAGCCGCTCGACATCCGCAAGCCGTGGACACTCGCCGTCGAAGCGGCCGAACTCTCGGACTTCCGGTTCCACGATCTACGCCACACCGCAGCCTCCTACATGCACATGAGCGGCGCGGCTCAGAAGGACATCGCCGAGGTGCTCGGGCACAAGACGCTGGCCATGACCAACCGCTACACGCACCTGACGCGCGAACGGATCGCCGAGACGACGGAACGGATGACGGCGCAGTTCTTCCCGAGCCGGCGGGGTGCGAAGTGAGCGGATGGGAAAGACAGGACGGAAAGGGAGACGGGAAAGAGGGAACGGAAGCTCCTCGACCGGCGGATGCTCCTCACGCGCTCCCAGCCGAAGCACCGACTGGAGACCGTGTAGAGATGCCTCGGCAGGCTGAACCGCCGCGGGTCATTTACTTGCGGACCCGTCCGGAGGAAGGGCAGAAGCGCTGGGGTTTTCTTTCCGAACGCGACATGCAGCCCGCCCCTCTGCTCCCGCTCATCGTGACAGAGAAGGTCGCAGCGATGACCAGCGAAGGCTGGATGAGACTCTCTGACCTGGCAAGCGTCCTGGGGGATGGCCCAATGACCTACGCGGTCCCCGTGGGGATGGCTGCCTACTCTGGCGGCTTCGCGCGCCTCCCATGGCTGCACTGTGGCGAACTCCGGGACGATGAGACTACTCCGCGCCGGCTGCGAGACGCTCTGGGCCTTCTGGCCGAGGGAGGATGGAAAGCGATCCGGGTAACCCCGGCAGGCGAAGCGAAGCGGATCAAGCGTCGCGCATGGTCTGCCGCGACTGATGCTCCCGCTGCCTTCATCCGATCAGACCTCCTCCGCGTAGTGACTCGGAAGCGGTGGACGCCGGAACGTGAGCCCGACTGGGTCGACCGCTTCTACGACGCGCAGCGCCGAGGCGGCGAGCCACTACTTGTGCGAGCACGCGAGCACGCGAGGACCGACGGGCGAACCGGATACGACGCCCTCGTCCACCGCCGTACGCTTAGGAAGAAGCTACCGCGTAAGGAGACGGAACACGGGAGGGAGATTCAGGCGGCGGTTCGCGGGCTCCGATGCCTCGAGAACAAGAAGCCTGAACCACAGGCGGTCCGCTCCTGGCTGCGGGCGACCAATCGTTGGGCCGGAGAGGATGTCCTGCGGGATCTCCGCACTGGCCAAGAAGTAACCTTCAAAGCGGTCCAAACCGCGACTCACCGCGAGCACGCTTTCTGGGAGGGCGAGCCCTTCCCCTCGGTCCCACTACAACACCACCCCCACAGCACCGATTTTCTTGAGCCCGAATAGGCCACAGAACGCGACATGGAGTACGGCTGCGACGATGTGGTGGGTGTGTGGCATCGCGGACCGTGCGAGTTTGGCCCCACGGTGGGCTTATGCACCGCCACGACATCCCACCACCATCCCGGACTCCTGAGGCCACTCCAGAGCACTTCGCAAAACGCTTGCTCACCGTCCGCGGGTTTGCTGAGCAACATCCGTGGGCGACTGAGGGCGGCCTGCGGCACTTGATCTTCGGCGCCGCCACCAACGGCGCTGGCTCTTGGATCCGTCGCATTGGCCGCCGCGTCCTCATCGATGAAGCCGCGTTCTTCGCGTGGGTCGAGACACGGAACGAAGGGGGCCAGCGATGAGCCGCCGACCGCCGCATACGCCTGCGCGAGACTGTCACGCACCGTGCAGCCCGCCGCCACCGCTCTACCCCGGCTTCGACTACGACAGGCCGACACGGCCAACGCCCGCGGAGTTCGAAATCACTCGTTACTCAATCCGGCGCACCGGTGTCCGGTCCCAAACTGACCTACGCGACTACATCACGTGTCGGGTCTACGAAATGCACGATGGCCGGCGGATGGACTTGGAGGCGCAAACCGACCGGCTTTGCGCGGAAATCCGGGTGATGAAAAACCGGGGGCCCAAAGTGGTGACCACTCGCGCGGAGGTTCGACGCGAGATCCAGGATCTCCGCCGGCGCTGGGAAGAGTGCGGCGATGAGTAGTGCCCCACGCCTCGTCCGGGCGGACCCGGAACCGCTGCCGGACTTTCCAACCGATGCTCTCCCCGAACCGCTCCGCGGCTACGTGCTCGCCGTCGCCGAAGCGCTCCAGGTTCCGGAGGGCCTGCCGGCCATGCTCGTCTTGGCGGCGGCGGCGACGGCCGCCCAACGGCTCGTTCAAGCTGAGCCGAAGCGGGGGTGGATCGAGCCGCTTGCACTCTTCACCGCCACGGCTCTCCCCAGCGGCGAGCGCAAATCGGCGACCCTCAGCTACGTGCTCCGGCCCCACCGGGCCTACGAGCGGGAGCGCGGTGAGAACGACCGCGCCGGCCTGAAGGCGGCCGAGGCAAGCCGCCGAATCCTCGAGCGCGAGCAGGCGCGTGCGGTCGAAGCTGCGGACAAGGACAAAGCCGAGAAGCTCGCGCGCCAGCTCGCGGAGTGTCCGATTCGGAAGCCGGTGCGGATCCTCGCCGACGACGCGACGGGAGAAGCCCTTGGCGCGCTGCTGTGCGACCACGGACAGATCGGGGTGTTCGCGGCGGAGGGCGGTCTGTTCCAGCGCATCGGGGGAAAGTACTCCCGCGGGATTCCGGACCTAGACGTCTACCTGTCAGGGCATGCTGGCGAGCCGATGCGGTTCGATCGCCGCGGCGACGGCGAGCGTCGGGTGGACGAGCCCTCCCTGTCCGTCGGCGTCGCGGTCCAACCATGCGTGTTGAGTCGATTCGCTTGCGTCGAAGGAGTTGGCGACCGGGGATTGCTCGGCCGATTCCTCTACTCGTTCCCGACATCGAAGGTGGGCAAGCGGGACGTCGACTCGGCTGCGGTGCCGTCGACCGTCGCCGATGCGTACGACGCCGCGATGCATAGACTGCTCGACGCAGCGAACGGCACGCGACGGCAACTCCCGTTCGACGATGACGCGCGGGCCGACGTGATCGCGTTTCTGGCGGCCAACGAGCCACGGCTCGGCCCGGGCGGAGACCTCCTGTTCTTCGCGGGATGGGGGCACAAGCTCGCGGGGACAATCTGCCGGATCGCGGCGGTGTTCCAGCTCGTCGCGAGCGGCCCGGACGCGCCCTCAGTCGGGCGCGAATTCTTCCGGCGCGCGCGGGCATTGACGGACTACTTCATCGCCCACGCCCGCCAAGCCGCGCGCCTCATGGCCGGGGATCCTGCGACCGCGCTCCAGAATCCGTTGGTCGCGACGCTGGTCGAGATCGCGGGAGACGACAAGGAGTGTCGCTTCGGCGATCTGCTCGCCGAGCTCTACAAACGCCAACTCCACGCGCGTTGGATCCCGACATCGGCGCGCGCGCTCCGGGCCCGCGTTGACCAGCTCGGGCCGGTCCTGGACATGCTCGGCGTCGATGTCACGCACCCACGCCACCGCATGGTCCGGCTGTCGCTGCGAGAGGGGGAGGCAGAATGACCGCCGATCACGACGGAGCGCCCGGAGCGTCTCCGGGGCTTTCCCGTCTTTCCCGTTCTAACTGTCCCTCCGAAGGTCGGGCGAGCAACGCATCCGAGACGGCCCGCTCTACCAGCTGCCGAGCCACCGCCGACGGCTCGCCCAGCCGGCCGAGCACCTCCAAGGCCCACGGGCGCACCCAAACCGTCACCGGCCGCCTCGCGTCCGAGGACTTCCCCGGTGGGCGCCCTCCCCTGCGCTGTGAGGGCTCTACACAGCCGCCACAGCCTCGACAGGGTGAGAGCGCGTGCTCGGGCCTTCGGGAGCCTCGCCAGTCGCAGACGGAGCATCGGACGCGCATCACAAACAACATGCATGAAGAACCGACGCGATGCTCGCCGGACACGCCCGGCCGCATGCTCGGAGTGCTGTTGTACGCCGGTCGCGAGCCGGTGCCGCCCGGCGAGTGCGCCGAGGACGTCCGAGCCTTGCAGGACGCCGAGACCCTGCTTCGCTTGCATCGCGCCGCGCTGGGGTTGCCACCGTGACGGACCCCGCGAGAGAGGAGGCCGAGAAGCTCGCCCGCGGTCAATGCAGCGCAGGTGAGATCGAGGCCGTCATGCTCACGCGCTTCGGCCGAACGCTGGAGTCGGTGCTCTCGGAGGCCGAGATCGGTCGGCTCCAGCGTTGCGGCCAGGCCGAGCTGCGCGTGCGGCTGTGGCGGGTGGGGATGGGTGAAGTCGAGGCGTCTGCAACCGCGACGAGTACCGCCATGTGGTTGTCACGTCAGGCGCTCGGCCATGCGGCCGACCCTCGCGCGCTCGACAAGGAGCTGCGGGAGGAAGCCGAGCGGTTCAGGAACATGACGGAAGCAGAGGTGGAGGCCGAGGTCGACAAGCTACAGAATGCGCTTCGGCTTCCCGCTCGTCAGACGCAGGCAAGCCGCCGCGGGTAGCAGTATCGTGCCGGCAGGGCACTGTCGCACGACCTCAATCGGTTCCCCTGGACTTCAGCTGCGCCGCAAGGGTCCTTACGTCGTGCGCGTCACACTCAGACACATCTTCAAACTCCACTGACGTCGCATGGAGTTCCTGGGTCAAGATGCAGGACTCAAAGCTGGGAGCGCAGATGAAGGCCCGAGTATTGCGCAGCGGCTCGGACAGGGTGAAGCAAGCTGCCTTCGGCAACTCGAAACAGGGTCCCTCCACCCGAACCTTGTTCTTCTTCGCGAACGCTCGATCCTCCTGACACCGCTCAAGGCTGACCGCGCATCCGCCAAACCTGTTTCCACCCTGAAAGGCTCCCTCGAAGCAAAGCCACGGCGCAACCGGACCGGGGATCGCAGCCGCCCCGGAGCCCGTAACCTCCACTGCCGGATCGGCCGCGGAATTCGGCGTCGTCGCAGCCTCCCATTCTGCGAGGGATATCTTGGGGCCCTGGGAAGAGGGGAGCGCCTGGTTTGACGCATCCCCGTGGCCCTCGCCTTCGTCCTTCGGCCGCACGCCGATACGAAGACACGCACTCTCCTCCCCTTCCTTGCAACGATCGAGCAAGTCGGCCTTGACGGACTGCGCCCTCTCCCGGTCTCCGAGGACGTCGCCGGAAGGACCTGGAGCGGTCCGACAGGCTACGACGGTCCCGAAGGCAGCAATGACGGACAGCACGAACAGTCTGGGCATGCTCACGAAACCTACCAGGCCCTGCCCTGATCAAGAGCCAGCCTCGTAGCCTATCTCCCAGTTCCACCGGATCCCATCCCGGGCCCGAGCGCGGCCACCTGGAGCGGGCTATGTTGAGCCATGACCAGCGCCAAGGATGGCCAGTGTGCTCTGTGCGAGGAGCATCGAGAGTTGCGCGCTAGCCACCGGTCGGCTTGGAGCACGTGCGACTCGGGGCACCTCCGGCTCGTCGTCCCGGCGGAGGGGATTCCGACGCCCGCACCCACGTCTTCCCGGAGGACAAAGCCAGCGACCGCAGCGCTGAAAAATGCCCGGTACGCTACTCGCGATGACGAACGCTCACGGCCTGGCACGCCACATTCCGGAGGAGGTCAAGCGCGCCATCCGGCGGCGCTGCGGGTTTGGCTGCGTCGTCTGCGGCGCCGCGCTCCACGAGTACCACCACTTCGACCCGCCCTTCGAGGAGGCGCGTCTACACCGAGCGGAGGGCATCGTCTTGCTCTGCCCAACATGCCACGCCCACGTGACGCGTGGCCGATGGTCGAATGACAAGGTCGTCGAGGCGAATCGTAGTCCCTTCTGCCGTAGCAACCCACCACATGAACGCCTGGAGTTCGCGGCCCCAACCCTTCTGCTCGTCGGTTCAATCCTGCTGAACGGACGAGGTGACCTGCTCACGATCGGAGGTGAGCCGCTCATCCGGGTCGAGCCGATGGAGGACGGCGGACTTGCTCTCTCAGCCAGCATCCTCGACGAGAATGGCGAAGCAGTTGTGCGCATCGAGAAGAACGAGCTCGTCGTGTGTCCGCCGGCCTGGGACGTTTCAATGGTCGGGAACAAGCTTCGAATTCTACGCTCGCGCCGCGAATGCGTGCTGGAGCTGCTCGTCCACCCCCCGCACTGCCTCCACCTGACTCAGCTGAACCTTGGATACCGCGGCGCGCGTCTTGTCTCCGACGCTAGGGGACGAATCGACCTCAGTGTCGATGGCAAGCCGTGCATTCTACTCAAACGCGACCACCTCATGCTCATTGGGGGCGGTCTCGAGATCACGACAACCGGGGTCCGCATCGCAGGTGGATTTGGAGCCGGTCCGTTCCCCGCACGACGAGTCGCCCAACTAGCCAAACGGGGAGCCGTGCAAGACCTAGAGTCCGAGTTCCGCGATCCGGTCGTGCATGTTCTACGGCCGGAGGGGGTCGATCGCTGGTGCATTCAATGCGGGCTGCGCAAACACCCCTACGCCAGCCTTGAGAAGGCAATGAGCCGCGCACGCGCGCTCTGCTTGCTTGTCCCAAGGCTCAGAGGGATCCTGCACCGAAGCTCAGGCCGGCTTGAGTTCTTTCCGGAGAGGACATGAGGCGCTTCGAGGGCTAGACCGGCGTGCCCGGGGGAATCCTCGAAGTCGTACACCCGGTCGGGCAGCTTCAGACCCACGGTCATCTGATTCGGCAACACGGCCGTCGTCGTGTCCCACTGGTGTCCCACTCGGACACCAACCATGGCAACAACCGACCACTACCAGCCACAAGGAGCTGGCCCTAACCCGCTGGATTCACGCCCCTTTCCAATCGTCACTTGTCGCCCTCCATCGCTCCCCGCGGACTGTTAATCCCTAGGTCCGCGGTTCGAGTCCGTGCTGAGGAGCTTCAAGACCCACTTTCGAGTGGGTCTTTTTTTGGTTCGGGCGGCGCGTCCCAACGCCCCGCTTCGCGACCACCAGGTTCACAGCGACTCGGCAGCGCCCGCCCGCCAGGCATCAACCTCCGGCTTCAATTCGACCCGACGTGCGGACGAAACTGCGTGCCCATGAAGTCCCGGAACGCCCGTCCCTTCGGCGTGAGGCGTCCGGTCGGATACGCAAGCTGCATTCGGGACCGCTGTGGCTCGCCCTGCCGGATGCCATCGAGGACACCGATCCAACACTCGAGCACCACCTCGCCGACACTCTTCCCACGGCCGCTTGTCAGAGGGAACCGCACGGGTTGCGATCGGAACCGCTCGGGGGGACACCGCCAAGACGACTCAGCACGTCCCCACCCTGTTCGCTGAGCTTCAAGTCGATGCCGACGGGACATTGCCCCTCGACGCCGACTACGAGGAGATGGCCGTCATGTTGCTCGAGGGTGATGCCCGGATCGATGACGTCCCGCTTCAAACCGGCGCACTCAACGTTCTCGACGGTCCGTCTGCCGTGATCGCGAGTTCATCTGGCGCACGGGCGCTCCTGCTGGGCGGCGCACGCTTCCCCTCCCCGCGGTGGATCGGCGCAAGCTTCGTCGCGTCCTCGGAAGCGAAGCTTCAGCGGTACATGCGTGACGCGGCAAGCGGTCGTTGGCCGCGCATCGAGCGGCATGGCTGAACGGCCGACCGCGGGCTGCGTTCAGCCTGGCGCGGCTATTTCCGCCGCGACCACTTCGTGGTCTTGAACGACCCGTGTGCCGCCACGCCACCGCGCGTGGTGATCGTGCGCCTGCTGAACACCGACGAACGCCGCCGGCTCGCCGGAGTACAGATCCTGAGACAAGCGTCCCCAGCACGGGTCGACGAAGTTCACCTTGGCGGCATCGGGCGGCGCGACGATGTACACGAGTGCTGCGATGGCCCCGCGGTCGGCCTCCTAGGGAGCGGCAACCTGCGAGGTGGCTTGGTCGAGTACGGACTCCACCAACTGGAGCAGCTGCTCACGCCCGGCCGGCTTGCGGAGGAAACCCGCGGCGCCGTGCTTCCGCGCCAATCGCTCGAGTTCGAGCGTCTCCATTCCGCTGTGGAACACCACGGGAACGTCCAGCGAGCTGAAGCGTTGCCCGAGTTGCTGGAGGACCGACAACGCAGCATCACCGCGGAGGCCCGGCATGTTGACGTCGAGCAGCAAGAGGTCGGGACGGGTCTCCCTCACCTTGCCGCTGAGCCCAAACCCACTCTCCGCTGCGACCACGTGATAGCCACCGTGGACCAGGAAACGCTCCAGGAGGCACCGAACCATGAGGTCGTCATCGACGACCATGATCGTTGGAGCATTCATGTCTTGTACTGGTGCCACCACGTCCTGCGACTTGCATACAGCGCTCGGACGACGTTGCAAGCCACGCGGAGGGCTGTTCCGTATCGGGCCGGCGACAGCGCGGGGGTGGATGCGTTAACGTGCCGCGCCATGGCCGAGCTTCGCCGCATTTGCGTCTACTGTGCGTCCTCCCCAGGAACCAACCCGACGATCACCGACGCCGCACGGGCCCTCGCTGAACTGCTCGCCGACGAAGGATTGGAGCTCGTCTACGGCGGGGGCACGGTTGGCTTGATGGGGCTCATCGCCGACACGGTGATGGCGCGCGGGGGCACCGTGCGCGGCGTCATTCCGACCCAGCTCTTCCCCCGCGAGATTGCGCATCGCGGCCTGACGGAGCTCATCGAGGTCAGCTCGATGCACGAGCGCAAGACCAAGATGTTCGAGTTCGCCGATGCATTCGTCGCCCTGCCCGGAGGCTTTGGCACGCTCGAGGAGTTGGCCGAAGTGACGACGTGGGCTCAGCTGGGGATCCACGCCAAACCGGTCGGTCTGCTCAACGTCGATGGGTACTACGACGGGCTGCTGACGTGGCTGCGCCGCGCGGTGGACGACCAACTGCTGCGCGCGGACAACCGGACGCTGCTGCTCGACGCCGCGGACGCCCCAACGCTGCTCGAGCGAATGCGTGCCTACGAGCCTTCCGCCGCGATCAAGAAGTGGCTGGATCTGAACCAGAGCTGAAGGCACAGTCGCGCCGATGGACGAACTGCCTCCCTGCCCCAAGTGCGGCTCGCAGCACACGTACCCCGAGGGCGCCCTGCTCGTCTGCCCCGAGTGCGCCCACGAGTGGTCCCCGTCCACAGACGCCCCCCCGCCCACCGCTGAAGCGGGCATCCGTGACTCTGTCGGCAATGTCCTCGCCGACGGGGATGACGTCATCGTGGTCAAGACCATGAAGATCAAGGGTGCCGCGAGCGCCCTCAAGGCAGGCACCAAGGTGAAGAACATTCGCCTCGTGGACGGCGACCACGATATCGACTGCAAGATCCCCGGCTTCGGCCCCATGAAGCTCAAGAGCTCGATCGTGAAAAAGGCCTAGCAGCCCTGCTCGCGCCAGAAGGCGGCGAGCGACTGTTTTCCGACTCGGTCGAAGTACAGCATGCGGCGGTGAACGACCCGGCGAAGGTCCGCATCCAGGAACTCACCGGGCAGGAGAGGATCGAAGCTCAACATGCCGATGACCGCGGCACCGATCGTCGCCGTGGCGCTTGCCCGCTCCTTGATGCTCGCGCGCTCGAGTCGGTCGAGGCACTTCGCCATCGCAGCCTCGGCCGCGGCATACCCCGCCTCGATCGTCTTCCGGTCCCACAGGTCTTCGAGGCCCTGCGCGGGCTTTCGGATGAACGAGGCGCCAGTGACGATGATCGCCTCCGGCTCGAGCCCGAGCTCGAACAACGCAGAGGCCAGTGCACTCGGCTCGGTGCGAAGGTTGTCCGGTCGCACCCACAGTCCATCGGTCGCGCTCGCGAACCCGAAGAGCGACAAGGCTCGTTCTCGGCGCCGCAACTGTGCTCGCTGGCTGCGGCCCAGGTGCGCGGTGTGAATCGCAATCCACTCGCCGCGCCATGGCTTGCCCAGTCGAGGCAGGTCGCGCCAGCGTTGGATCGCGTCGGCGATCGGCTGTCCCTTCGGCCCGATCTCGTAGACCCCGTCCCCCTGTGCAACGACGTCTCCCTGATCGACCAGCCGGCCTAGCGCGACGCGCACCGCCGCACCTTCGACCCCGAAGAGCGCCCCACAGAGCCGAAGCTGAGCGGTACTGAGAGCGCGCCCGGTCGCTGTCAGTGCGCTGAGAATCGCCTGTTTGGCGGTCACGGGGGCTGCCAGACGGGTCGTGAAAGCGTCCTTCGAATCGGCCATGAGCAGCGTCGGCTTGACACGAGAGTAACACCGATCGACATTTGTTGCCGATGAGCGTTCATGTCGACCAGGACCGGGCCCGTGTCCGAGACTTTCTCTCCCGAGAAGAGACGGCCTCGTTGATGCAGACCTCCGACCTGCGGGCAGGGCTTCAGGTTCTTGCGAACTTCGGTGTCATCGCCGGTGCCTTCGCGTTGTTCGGGTTGTGGCCGAACCCACTGACCTTCATCGTTTCGGCTGTCCTCTTGGCGGGGCGATATGTCGGGCTTGGCATCCTCATTCACGACGCCGCCCACAACACGCTGTTCCAGACCCGCGCGCTCAATCGCCTGCTGGGCCGCTGGTTGTTCTCAGGCCCAACCCTGATCGACTACGACACGTACCGAAGCGGCCACCTCTCCCACCATCGGCACGCGGGCACCATCGATGATCCCGACCTGCCCTTCGTCCACGCCTACCCGGTGCAGCGCGCGAGCATGCGTCGCAAGATGATGCGCGACCTCAGCGGACGGACCGGGGTCCGCGACGGCCTGTATCTCGTCGGGATGACCGTTCGCCATGCCCGAGTCGCAGCCTTCGTCGCCCACGCGGTGATGTTTGGCGGGCTGGTTCTCCTCGACATGCCGTGGGCCTATGCGGCGTGGTGGGCCGGCTTCATCTTCGTGGTGCCGTTCTGCCTTCGCCTGCGGGTGATGGGTGAGCACGGGAACGTGCCCGACCTGCTGGACAAGGACGCCCGTCGGCACGCCCGCACGACCAGGGCCGGCTGGCTCGCGCGTACGTTGGTGTCACCCAACTACGTCAACTATCACTGCGAGCACCACTTCTTCCCAAGCGTGCCCGGCTACAACCTTCCCAAGGCACACGTGCTGCTCAAAGCGCGAGGCTTCTACGAGGGGCACCCCGCCGCATACTCGGAGAGCTACCTCGATGTGCTTCGAGCGTGCATTGGCGAGCGCACCGACCGGCCCGACATCGGCGAACTTCGGCACGGCAAGGCGTCGCTGGCCAACATGGCGTGAGCCTGCACCCGAGTTTTCTGCGGCGGTCTGTCGGGTCGCGAGGTCGCCGTTCGTCATGGGACCATGCAGGACGTGACCGCAGAGAAGCTCTTCTGGGACCTTGCCGCGCAGTTGCAGGGAGAGGATGGCCGCGTGCTCGAAGGGACGATCATGGGCGGCGCTTGCCTGCGGGTTGGCAAGGAGTTCCTCGCCCTGGTCGACTACAAAGGCTCGGGCCTGGTGGTGAAGCTGCCCAAGCAACGTGTGACTGAACTCGTCGAGGAGGGGTCCGGCAAGCCATTCGGGCCGGGCGGAAAGATCTTCAAAGAGTGGGTGTCTGTCCCGGCGCTCGACCGCAAGCGCTGGTACGGGTTGCTACGCGAAGGCGTCGAGTTCGTCGCCAAGTGACGACCGCCCCTTCGCTACCACGCTTCGACGTGCGGTCGGAGGTCCAGCTCGAACGTCCAGGCGCTGCGAGCCTGACCGAGCAAGAACGAAACCGTGTCGGCAAAACCGTCGGGAGACAGGAACGTTTCGTCGGCGCGGTCGGGCATGCGCTCGCGGGTACTGGGGAGGTCGACCATTCCATCGACGATCACCAAAGCGACATGAACCCCCTTCGGTCCCCACTCGCGAGCGAGCGACTGGGCCAAGGAACGCTGGGCCGCCTTGCCCGCCGCAAACGCGGTGGTGAACGGCTTGCCGCGAAGCGAGGCGGTGGCGCCAGTGATGATCAGTGCCCCATCCCCGCGCTCCGCCATCTCCGGAAGCAGCCGCTTGGCCAGGACGAACAACCCCCGGGTGTTGGTTCCCAGGGCCAGGTCCAGTCCGTCGGTATCCACCGTCTCGAGGGTTCCGAACACCCCGCCCCCCACATTCCAAACGACGGTGTGAATCGGGCCTAGAGCCTCCTGTACCGCTGCGATACCCGATTCGACGGAGTCGGCGTCGGTCGCATCGATCGACACCGCGAGCCCGCCCAGTTCCTGTGCGAGACCCCCAAGACGCTCCGCGTTTCGAGAGGCCACCGCGACCTGGTAGCCATCGGCGTGAAGCCGGCGGGCGGTTGCGGTTCCGAGTCCGGGCCCAACCCCGACCACGAGGGCGATTCGCTTGGTGTTCGTCATCTCGATTGCCTCCGACGATGAACTCCCCCGCAGCGTCGCCGGTTACGTCCCGTGCCCGGACCTGGGTTGCCAAATCCCATACAGCGGTAGACTCCGACTCGGCGGTACCCGCCCCTGCTCATGAGTTGCTTCAACACCGTCGCACCGGGCGTCCACGTCGTCGACGCCGCCCAACGCTTTCTCGGCCTCGAGGTTGGGGCTCGTATGACGGTGCTCGAGCTCGGCGACGGCCTGCTCGTGCACTCCCCCATCGGCGTTCCGCCCTCGGTCGTGGAGCACCTAGGAGACCCGCGTTGGGTCCTGGCACCGAACCTCTTCCACCACCTGTACATCGGGCCCTGGATCGATGCCGGCCTCGACGGCTGGGGCGCCCCTGGCCTCCCCGACAAGCGATCAGACGTCCGTTTCGAAGGCGTGGTCGGCAGCGGGACCAGCCCGTTTGGAGACGAAGTCGAGACCTACGTCCTGCGCTGTTTTTCGATGACCAACGAGGTGGTGCTGCTCCACAAGCCCAGCCGCACCCTGTTGGTGAGCGACTTGGTGTTCAATATCTCCCGCAGCGCCCCCTGGATCACGCGAGTCGCCATGCGGTGCGTGGGCGGCTACCCGGGCTGCGCGGTCACACTGCTCGAACGGGTCGCCATGCGCCGCGACCTCGCACGGGAAGACCTCTTGAAGATCGCCAGCTGGGACTTCGACCGCGTCGTCATGGCACACGGTGAGGTGATCGACACGGGCGGCAAGGAGGCCATCCTCCGCGCGTTCCGGTGGCTCTCCCTGCCCGCGCTGCCGCAGGCCGGTCGCCCGGATCCACTCGGCTAGACTTGGGTGGCCTCGAACGTGCGAGACTCAGACGCTGTTTTTCTTTCGGAACAGTGTCCAAGTTCGGCGGCCCGGCGCGTCATGGGACCGAACGAGGCAGAACTCGCCGCACGCGAGGCCTCCGCCCCAACGAAGAGAACCACAGATGCCCAAATACCTTTGCATGCAACGCAGTATCCCGGCCCCAGACCCTCAGCCAGCCCCACCGGGTGGCAACATGGAGGACTGGTACGCAGCCTTTCAGGGCTGGATGAAGAAGTTCGAGGACAACCTCGTCGACCTCGGCGGAAAACTGGGCGCCGGGAAGCTGGTCACCTCGGACGCCAAGACCGACGCACCACTCGTTGAGGTCAAGGAGCTCGTCGGCGGCTATATGATCGTCTCCGCCGAGTCACTCGACCAAGCGATCGAGGTTGCGAGCGCCTGCCCAGGTCTGGTCAAACCCGGCTCTGGCGTCGAGGTCATCGAGATTCACACGCCTTGACGGGCGCACTTCTCGAACGCGTCTATCGGCGCGAATACGGACGCGTGGTGTCGATGCTCGCCGCCCGCGTCGGGCTGCAGCATGTGGAACTGGTCGAGGATGCGGTCCAGTCCGCGTGGGCCTCTGCGCTCGCCACGTGGCCGACGCGCGGAGTTCCCGAGCATCCCGCCGCCTGGCTGTTTCGGGCCTCCAACAACGCGGTCATCGACCGGCTTCGAACCCAGCGACGACACGCCGCGGCTTTGGCCAGCATCGACGCCGAGGAGGCGGCTCCCGCTCCCCAAGCCTGGCTGGTGAGCGAGGTTCGTGATGCTCAGCTCGCGATGCTGTTCGCGTGCTGCCACGACGCCCTGCCGGACGAGGCCGGGCGCCTTCTGTCCCTGAAGATCTTGTTCGGGCTGACCGTCGCGGAGCTCGCCCAGCATTTGTTCACCACCGAGGCCAACGTCTACAAGCGACTGCAGCGGGCGCGGGCCAAGCTCCGCGCGATCGGTCTGAGCCCAGGGGCGCTCACCGAACAAGAGCAGCATCGACGTGCCCCGGCTGTGCGTTCAGTCCTGCACCTGCTCTTCACGGGTGGCTACGCGTCGGTTCGGGCCGACACGTCGATGCGCGTCGACCTGTGTGACGAGGCCATCCGGTTGGGTACGCTGCTGGCCGAACACGCGGGTGCCTCTGAACCGGAGACGTCGGCCTTGCTCGCCCTGATGTTCTTACACCGTGCCCGCATGACCGCCCGCGACGACGGTGTGGGGGGGCTGCTCTTGCTCAGCGAGCAGGACCGCAGCCTCTGGGATGCTGAGGCGATCGCCACAGGTATGCGGTGGCTCGCGAGCGCGGCCACCGGCGACACGTTCAGCCGCTTCCACGCAGAGGCCGGTATCGCGGCGGAACACTGCCGAGCAGCGAACTTCGAAGACACCCGGTGGGACCGCATCGTTGCCTGCTACGCGCTTCTGGAGCGCGTCGCCCCGTCGGCGATACACCGGCTAGGACACGCGGTGGCGATCGCGGAGTGCAACGGACCCCAAGAGGGGCTCGCGTTCGTCCAGCGCGTCGCCCCGCCCTCCTGGTTGCACGCATCGTTTCAGTGGTCCGCGGTCCTCGCCGACCTGCACCGCCGCTGTGGTCACGACCGCGATGCAGCGCACCACCGCGCGATGGCTCTCGAGGCAGCGCCGACGCCTGCGCTGCGCAGGCTGCTGGAGCGACGCCTCGGTTCTCACACTCGGCCGTAGCTGCTCGTATCGAGCTCAGCCGCCTGGCTCCTTGGGCCGGCACTCGTCCACGCCCTTCTCGAGGCGCTCCGCGAGCTCCGGCTTCTTGAGCGCCGCCAGAGTGTCGGCGTGGACCTTTTCACAGTCCATCGCCGCGAGAAAGTCCCCTGAGTTTAGACACTTGCAGGTCTCGGCGATCTGCGCGGCCATCGGGTCCTTCTTGTCCTTGTCGTCGTCGCACCCTCCGAGCATCAGCAGCGCGGCGGGGAGAACGAGGAAGCTGCGAATCAGGGCCATCAGCCCAGTAGAGCATCCAGCCCCAGCTTCGGATCACGAGAATCGACAGAATCCGAAAAAAGGACAGCTCAAAACCCAGCGTCGGGCATCGTCAGCGCGGTGTCGTCGAGGCTGTTCAGGAGCGCGGCCTGCCGGTCCACCCGCGGCAGCTCGTAGCGGCAGAAGAATTGTGACGCGTGGATCTTGCCCGCCGCAAAGTCAGCCGCGGTCGTCCCCGCCTCGCGGCCCTTGATCGCCGCCATCGCTTGCTCGAGCCACATCCATCCGACCACCACGTGCCCGAGCATGTGCAAGTACTCGGTCGCGTTCGCCAACGCCAAGCGGACCTTCCCGGAGGCGGCAGCCTTGCCCAGGATCGCCGTGGTCTCGACCGCACGCCCGAGCGCGTGTCCGAGTGCATCCCGGTCCGCCTCGAGTTCGTCGGAGGCGCCAGCCCGTTCGATGGCCGACTGAATCTCCGAGGCGAGCCGGCGGAACGCACGACCGCCGTGCAGCATGACCTTGCGCCCGAGCAGGTCGAGTCCCTGCACCCCTGTGGTGCCTTCGTGAATCGGGTTGAGGCGGTTGTCCCGGTAGTAGCGCTCGACCGGGTAGTCCCGTGTATAGCCGCTTCCCCCGAACACCTGAATCGCCAGATCATTGGCTTTGGGCCCATGCTCGGACGGCCAGGCCTTGGCGATCGGGGTGAGCATCGCGAGCAGGTCCTCGCACCGCTGTCTCGACGCATCGTCCGACGCCTCCTCGGCCTCGTCGACGAGACGCGCACAGTACAGCGTCAAGGTCATGCCCCCCTCGGCGTAGACCTTCTGCGTCAACAACATGCGACGGACGTCCGCGTGCTCGAAGATCGGTACCGCGGCGCCGCCCTTCTCGTCGGGGTGGCGCCCCTGGACCCGGCCCCGCGCGTAGGCCAGCGACACGCGGTAGCCGGAGTACCCGACCATCGCCGCGCCGAGTCCAACGCCGATCCGGGCCTCGTTCATCATGTGGAACATCGCGGCCAGCCCTTGATGTGGCGCTCCGACCAGCTCCCCGACTGCGGGTGCATCCGCTCCGAATGCCAGCGCCGTGTTGACCGCGCCTCGGTAGCCCATCTTGTGGTTGAGCCCAATGAGCGACACACCGTTTCGTGCGCCCACGGTCCCGTCCTCGCCGATGTGATTGCGCGGCACCAAGAACAACGAGATTCCCCGAACCCCCGCCGGAGCGTCGGGCAGGCGGGCAAGCACCAGGTGGACAATCGTCTCGGAGAGCTCGTGCTCCCCGCCCGTGATCCACATTTTGTCACCCACGAGGTGAAATGTGCCGTCGGGCTGCGGCTGGGCTCGGCAGCGTAGGTCGGCAAGCGACGACCCGGCATGGGGCTCGGACAGACACATCGTCCCGAAGAACCGGCCTTCGACCATCGGCCGCATGAATCTCTCCTTCTGAGATTCGTTGCCGAACACACGCAGCAGGTTGGCGGCCGCTGAGGTCAGGAATGGGTACGCGCAGGTCCCAGGGTTTGCAGCCTGAAACGCGGCCATCATCGATTGATAGACCGCGTAGGGCAGCCCCAGGCCTCCATCGGATTCGGGGAATGGGGCGGCGAGGAATCCCCCGTCAATAAACTCGCGCAGCGCCTGCTCGATCTCCGGGATGAGGTGCAGCCGCTCGCCATCCCACGTGGGCTCGTGGGCGTCGGACTTGGCCGCGTGGGTCGCAAATCGGTCGGACGCCAGACGGATCGCCGCCTCGATCAACGGCTCATGTTCGGCGCGGTCGGACTGCCCCAGCACGTCGAATACGACAAACGCTAGGTCTTCAAGCAGCGTGCGAAAGGGTTCGGTCTCGAGCGACATCGGACGGCAGAGTGTACGACGTCATCGTCCTCTCAACGCCCGGTGAACACACCGTCACGTCGCTCGACGAACGAGCGCAGACCGTCCGCAGCATCCTCACTCGCCATCAGCTTCATGGCGGTAGGAAGCAGGCCGTCGATGGCTGCCTGCTGCCCCTGCGTCTCCGCCTGCATCGCGGAGGCCAGTGTCGCTTGAACACCCAGAGGGGCACGCTTGGCCACGGTCTCCGCGAGTTCGAGCCCACGCTCGCGCAGTGATTCAGCCGGAACGACTCCCTGGACCAACCCGATCCGGTGTGCTTCCTCGGCGTCGAAGACGTCGCCGGTCAGAAGCCAACGCGTAGCGCCCCTGAGTCGGCCGCAGCTGGTACAGGGCTGAGAGCACCAGGCGAGTCCCGGTGGCGCCCATGGGATGCCCCAGCGCAACGGCGCCTCCATTCGGGTTCACCTTGATCGTGGCGTCGATGCGATCCTGCTCGATACCAGCCTGCTGCAACCCCCCTTTGGCGCGGTCACACCGAGCGCAGTGGGAGTGACACGAGAAAGCCGCCGAGGAATGTGCCCACCGCCGTACGGGCTCCGTCCAGGATCAGGATGTCGTCGATGCGGGGCATGTCTCTTCGGTCTTCGATTGCACGATGCGAAAGCGTCGGGTGACGAACGCGAGGTCGGTGAGGCAGGCGTTGCCGGCAGGGTTGAGTCCGGTGACGTGGTAGTCGCTGAACGCGGCCGTGAAGTTGATCGGACGTTGCCCCAGCAGGTTGATACCGACCGAGGCCCCGTTGTCAGCGAAGGCCTCTTCGACGGTCTCGCGGAAGTCCGGGTCCACGGAGTACGCATAGTTGGCGATCGAACCGAAGCGGCCTGCGTCGTGGGCCGCTTGCTGTAGGGCGTGGTCGCGGTCGCGCGCTTCGATCACGAACCCCACCGGGCCGAAGTGCTCCTGCTGATAGACCGCGTCCGGTGCCGATGCCCGCACGACCAGCGGGGTCGCGGTGCGGGCCTTGGGGTATTGCGGATGCGCGTACGGCTGACTCGGCCGGACCACGCCCGGGTGTTTGCCAAGCCTCTGCAGCGTCGCCTCGATCGCGTCCGTCTGCAGCGCCCCGCAGATACCGGCCGCGTGCTTGGGATCGGCGAGCATGCGATCGATCGCCGCCACCAGCCCGGCCGCAAACGCGTCCGGAAGCACCCGCGTCTGCCCGACCCGGACACCATCGGCGGGAACGAAGATGTTCTGCGCCGCCGTACACATCTGGGCAGAGAACAAACACAGGCTCTGCGCCAGTGCTTCGAGCACAGGCTCCAACGCATCCGCGGACTCGACCACGACCGCGTTGCACCCGGCGGTCTCGGTGTACACATCCGCGTGTCCGCAATTCGCCTCGATCCACGCGCCGAACTGCTGGCTTCCGGTGTAGTCGATGATTGCGGTCTGCGGGTGCCCCAGTAGGTGTTTGGTGATCGGCTCGGCCCGGGTATCGGCCGCGAGCGTCACCAGGTTGGGGTCAAATCCAGCCTCGGTCAGCGTGTCGCGAGCGATCTGCACCATGCGCGCCATCGGGAGAATGCACTCGGGATGAGGCTTGAGCACCACGGGGTTGGCGGTCGCCAGGTTGGCGAACAACGCCGGGTACGCGTTCCATGCGGGGTAGGAGCCGCACGAGATGACGATGGCGACCCCTCGCGGCATTAGCCGGTACCGCTTGCGGAGGCGAACCGGCTCTCCACCGAAACGACGCTCGAACACCGCCTCGGTGGGGATGTCCTTCATCGCTTTGTAGGCGAAGGCGATCCCCTCGAGGCCGCGGTCGAGCGAGTTGGCGCCGCTACCCGTAAAACTCATCATGAACCCCTGCCCGGCCGTGTGCATGGTGGCGAACGCGTTCGAGAACACGTCCTGGGCGAGCCGGTCGAGGATCTCCAGACATACGCCGACGCGGTCTTCGACCGACGCCCTGCGCCATGCAGGCATCCCCGCCCGGGCGGCAGCCATCAACGGCTCGACCTCGACCTTGGGGTAGTCGACGCGCAGCGGACCACGCGTGTAGGGCGAGACCTCGCCCCCGGTTCGCCCAACTTCCCCGGGCATCGAAAGCGGAAAGGGCCTGCCCAACGCAGCCTGAAACCAGGCGAGCCCAGCGTCCTTGGCCCCGGGGGGATGCAGTTTGCCCGAGGGCGACTCGATGAACGGCGTCCAGGCCTCGCGGGTCGCACAAGCTTGCACGGCTCGCTCGAGGCGCTGCGCGTGGGAGGAGAACCAGGAGTCTACGAGCGTCGCCATCGCAAGGTGTTGTGTTGGGTGCCTCGGTCGCCGTGCACGGCATACCGCAGCGTAAGGTGGTCGTGCTCGAGCGTGGCTTCGCGTCGCTGCGTCATGCCGACGATGTTGGGGACCGAGGCGAGTTCGACCTGGTGGACGACTGCGCTCGCCTCGACGGTGTAGCGGCCCACGTAGGCCAAGAATGAGTCAAACGCGGTCGCCTTCTCCGACGCCGGCGCGCGCCCGTACGCCTCGAGGCGTGGGACCGACAACGGCGCACGGTCGGCGGCACTGAGCGTGGCCGACATCCGTCCATCGGGGCCATACATCAACCGGCCGCGGGCATCCGCCCCCATCGGAAACACCTGCCTCCCATCGTCGAGCTCGACCTCGAACGCCTCGAGGTCCCAGCTGCCCACGAGGTCTTCAGGACGCAGCGTCATCGAGGACCGCTCCATCGACCCAGGTCGCGTGAAACCCAGCCGGTACTCGCTGCGGGAGCGCAACCTTGGCCAGCGGGCCTTGGGCAATGTTGCGAGCATCGAAGACCAGAGCCGCACTGCTCCAGTCGGCGGTGTCGGTCACGAAGCTGACGAGGTAGCCATCGTCCTCTTCGTTGCCACCGGGGCGCGGTGCGAACGGAGTCTCGCTCCCATACACGCCCGGCCCGTACCGATACTCGGTCTGCGCGCCCGTCTGCACGTCGAACTTCATCAGGCTCTCAAAGGTCGCCGGAACCTCGTAGGGGATGTGCTGCAGGTATGCCCACCGGTTCGCCTCGCCGATGACCGACGGACGGATCATCGGGAACTCGGCGTTCGAGTCGTCGAGCGGGCCTTCCTGCACCGCCCCGGTCTCCATGTTGAACCGCCAGCGATACAGGTTGGCCTGTAGCTTGAGGCCGCTGAGCATCGCGGCGATACGGCCATCCTCGGGGTCGGGGTGCAACGAGGGATCCGCGGTCCGGCAGCCGACCATGACGACCCAATCGCCTTCTTCCCAACAGTTGACCCCATGCAGCATGTAGCAGGGCTCGCACTCGAACCAGCGCACGTCGTCGCCAGTGCCCAGCCGCGGGATGACGCCGTACCGAGTCGGCACCTCGGGGTGAAACAGCGGCACCCGCTTGCCCTTCTTGGCGAACAGCTCGGGGTCGTAGAAGACCGGGAAGTCGTGGAGAATCGAGTAGCGCGGGGTCACGCCAATGTCGTGCGGCCGGCGAGGGCCCGGCAGGTCGATGTCGACATGATGAAGGTGTCCTTGCGCCGTGAGGACTCCGTAGCGCATGTACGGAGGCCGGTCGCCGTAGCTGAAGAAGATGAAGTCTCCCGTCTTGGGGTCCATCTTGGAGTGAGCCGATAGCGGAGCGGTGAGCCTTCCCGCGAAGTCCTCGACCCCGCGCGTTTGCAACGTGTTGGGGTCGAGCACGTAGGGCTTCCCCGACTCGTACCAAAGCGCGAGCAGTCGGCCCCCCACCTCGATGAGGTCGGTGTTGGCGGTGTCCTTGATCGGCCCCAGCGGCGCGGAGAAGTCGAACGGTCCCAAGACCCCAGGCCAGATCGTCGCATCGGCCTCGGCCTCCATCTCCAGCCCGGCGGTGCCGACGTATCGGTTCGCATACCGAGCCTTGCCGTCCTCGAACCAGATGCCGTGCACCATCCCGTCGCCGTCGAACCAGTGGTAGCGATTCTTGGGAGCGTGCACGGCGTTGGGACCGTTGCGGAAGTACCCGCCCCGAAGGTCGCGCGGAATCTCGCCTTCAACGACGATGAGTTCATCGACTTGCAACTCCGTCTGAATCGGTGCGAACAGCCCATGCAGGTAGGGGTTGTCGATCTCATCGATCCACGCCGGAGCATCGGTGGGACGGCGCCCGGAGGCCGACAATGCCTTGCCGTGACGGGTCGTGATCGGCAGCGAACTCATCCGCACCACCGTATCAACAGCCGCATGGCTCCGAACGCTTGCGCCCCTCTCCCTACGGCCGAGAAAACCGAATGTGACGTTGTGTCAGGTTTCGCCTAGGGCTGCGAGGCTCTCGCCGAGATGTCCATCGATCGGTTGCCGCGTTTCTTGCGGAACAGACTCAGCCCTCGGGGCGAGCGAACCATCCGAAGTCGAGGTTGAGGCCGAAGAAGCCTCCCCCGAGATCGAAGTCCGTGGGCGCAACCCACTGCGAGCGGGCGACACCTCGGTATCCACCCTCGAGGCCCAACCGCATCCAGTCGGTGACGCGGATGTTGGCAAGCACGCTGGGCTCGAGGACCATCATCTGCACCGACTCGACACACTCGGCCGCGCTGCTGCGGCCGTTGACGTCGTAGGTCAGGCACGACACACCGCCGCCGAACATGGTCTGAACGCCGAGTTCGAAACGACCGCGTCGCACCACAGTGGCGCCGAGTTCCAAGCCCCCGTACGCCATCTCGAGCGCGATCGGACGGCCTTGGCCGTCGAGGATTGGAGCTCCGAACCGCTTCTTCAGTCGGTGGTAGGCGACGCCGATCGACAGCCGATCGCCGAGCAGCAGGCCACCGTGGTAGCCGCGGAGCAGGCCCATCTTTCCGGAGACCGCGGATCCCCGGGTGATCATGCCGCCGTACCCGGACACGAAGAACTTCTCGTGGGAGTCCTGGGGCGGTGGCGGGTCGTAGTGGGAGGAGGAGACGGAGCCCCGGTGCACCAAAGTCACCGTGTGCGGGGTCGGCTCGGCATCGAGCGGCTCGGCTTCGGGCTCGGCCACGACAACTTCGGCGGCCTCGGAGAGCTCGGCGACCTCATCGGTGGCGGCAGGCACCGCGGCGACTGCTTCGGGAGCCGCGGGGATCTCCTCCTCGACGGGCTTCGCGACCGGCTCTGAAGCCGATTCTGCGAGCGGGGGCGCGGGGGCAGGAGCCGGCGCGGTGGCCTCAGCCGGAGCAGGCGTGGGTGCAAGCACGCCAGCGGAGGGCGGCACAGCTGGAGGAGGCGCTGGCGCAGGGACCACCGGCGCGTACGCCAACATCAGCCACAGCGTTTGAAGCGAACCCACCACTGCATCCATGTTGCCGCATTCGGGGCCGATCAACCACCCTCTTGGGACGACATGCGTGCCACAGGCCACATGCGGGCACCCTCGGTTTGCTCGAGGACACGGCTGGCCCCCACCCCAGGCCCATGCGCCTGATGCGAACCCCGCTGCGTTCCGAGCGCCCTCGCTTGACCCCGACGGTACGGCCGGCGTATCCCCAATCCTAGGTGGCCGGCTCGTCGAAGGGTGCAGTCCTTGGAGCGCTGGTGGGCAACGGATCGCTCACCGTGATCAAGTTCTTCGCGTTTGCGATCACGGGATCGGGCGCAATGTTTTCGGAGTCGATCCACTCGCTGGCCGACACCTCGAACCAGGCATTGCTGTTCCTCGGCATCCGCCAGAGCGAGAAGCCGGCCGACGCCCTGTTCCACTACGGCTACGGGGCCGACCGCTACCTCTATTCGTTGCTCTCCGCCGTCGGCATCTTCGTGCTCGGCTGCGGCGTCACGATCTATCACGGCATTCACGGCCTGATCGAGCCACCGACGCTGGAGCCCTCCTGGATCCCATTCGCGATCTTGGCGATCTCCTTTGTGGTCGAGGGCTACGTCCTGATGGCTGCTGCCCGCGTGGTCTGGGACAAGAAGGGGGACAAGTCGCTGCTGGAGTATCTGCGCACGACGACCGATCCGACTGTGGCCGCGGTCCTGCTCGAGGACGCCGTCGCCTGCCTCGGTGTCCTCGTCGCCGCCGCCGGCCTTGGACTCGCGTACATGACCGGCAACGCGATGTTCGATGCCATTGGGGCGATCGTCATCGGCATCATGCTCGGGATCGTGGCTGTCTGGCTCGGCGTTCGCAACCGGACCCTGCTCCTGGGACCGGCGATCCCCGCAGACCTTCAAGATGAGATCACCGCGTACCTCAAGCAGCACCCGGCTGTGATGCGCGTCCGCAACGTGAAGACCCGCATCGTCGGCGCCGACAACTTTCGGCTGCAAGCCCAGCTCGACTTCGACGGCGCCGTGTTTGGTGGTCGCATGATCGAGTTCGTCGAGGAGCGCCACACGACGCTCGAGACCGCCGAGCAACGCGAGCAGTTTGCGCGGGACTTCGGCGATCAGCTGCTGGACGAGTTGGCACGCGAGGTGGACCGGATGGAGGAGGAGCTCGAAGAGCGTTTTCCCCGGCTGAAGTACGTGGATCTCGAAGCGGACTAGTTGGCGAGCGTCGGGGCTAGCGAGAGGACGGTAGGGCCGACGCCGCTCCCCCTCCAGGCGCCGGATCGAACAGCATCGCCCGGCAGGGCGGTAAGGAGGCACAGACCGGTGTCGGCCGAGAGAGAGTCGGCGAGGGCTCGCATCTCGTTGTTCCCGATTCTGAGAGTGTGTTCGAGCGCCGCGGACGCCAAGCCTGGTGGGAGTCGCTGTTCGACGAAGGCTTGCCCGGCTCGCACAGCGAACCGCTCCACAGAGCTTGCTCGCGCGTGCGCAACTCGAGCCAGCGCGGCGTCAAGCAGGAGGCCGCCCCAACCGTCCAAGAAGACCGCGAAGAAGGGTTCGCCTGAGATTCCCAGGATGAGGGCGACGGAGAGTCCTAGAGCGAGAGCGAGAGCGAGAGCGAGAGTCGCAGCAAGACCAATACGCCACCGAGGTCTTCCAGCTCTGCGCGACGAACGAGCAAACGATAGGCCAGCCATCCACCCGCTCTATCTGCGGCCGCATGGCGAAGTGAGGGGGAAGTCAGAGTCCGCACAGGGCGCAAGATTCGAGATCCAGATGAGACAAACAGGCTCCGGCGCACGCAATGAGGGGACTGCAACCTCCCCTTCATCACAACCCCTACGGGACCTCCACGCGGAGCGAGTTTCAAAGACCCAATGCGACCAAGTTCGCGTTTCGCTCCGCGCGGAAACCCGCACGGCGACAGAGCCCTCGATCCAACCCACGCGCCCCCACGGGGCTGGTGCCGAGTGTCCCAACCGCCCCCGGATGGGAGACGGCTTCGCCGCGAACGCATCCGTCTGCGTTCGTTCTCTTGCATTGCAGCGACGATGCCAAAACTGACAAAGCCCGCAACACGGCACGTTGCAGGTTTTGGCGGAGGCAGATCGGGACAGGGATGTCGCAGCTGCGGCCCCCGCACCGACGCGCGTGTCGTGGTCAGGCCAAGAACAGCAGAACGTAGGCGACGGCGATGACGAGCTGGATGGCCGCGTAGGGAACGGCTTTGGCCACGAACCCTCCGAAGGACACCTTCAGGTCGTTCTTGTGCATGATCGTCACCGCCACCAAGGTGGACGCCGAGCCGATCGGAGTGATGTTGCCACCCAGGTTGGCGCCGAAGACCACCGACCACCACAGGGGCGAGTCGGACGGCGTCCCGAGGGACGACAGGATCTTCGCGAGCATCGCGGCGAGCGGAATGTTGTCGGTGACCGAACTGGCCAAGGCAGAAGCGATCAGGATTGCACCCGTCCCGGCCACGTCTCCCCAACCGATGATGACCTCCAGCCCCTGTCCGATCAGTCCCAAGACCTGCGCGTGCTCGAGGACACCGATCACCACAAACAACGCCGCGAAGAAGCCCAGCAAGTCCCAGTCGACCGCCTTGTAGTACGTATCGACGCTCGACTTGTAGCGGATCAGCATGATCGCGGCGAACGTCATCGCGACGTACCCCATGCCGAGTTCCTTGACATAGGGAAGCACCGAGGTCGTCGCGATCACGACGATGAACGCGCCGAGCATCAACGACGCAAAGGTGAAGAAGCCCTTGCTCTCGATACCGTCGTTTTCATCGAAGGCCGACACCTGCTCGAGGGCGTCCTTGCGCTCGTCGTCCGTTGCCAGCGACTCGATCTTGAACAGCTTGGCGCCCATCCAGATCGTCAGCCCGGTGGCCACGACCACAAACGGCGCCGCCGCGATGAAGAAGGACACGAAGCTGATGCCGGCCGCGGTCCCGACGATGATGTTCGGCACCGAGCTGATGAGCGTCAGCAGACCGCCGATGTTGGTCAGCAACCCCTCGACCAGCAAGAAGCCGAGCATCATCTCCGCTCGGCCGAGCTTGCGCAGCGACACACCGGTCAGCGACCCCACGATGATCATCGCGGTCACGTTGTTGAGGACCGCCGAAAACACGACAGTCATCAGCCCGTAGAACCACAGCAGCTTGCGCGGATCCCCCGCGGAGGCCTTGGTCAGCTTGATCGCGATCCACGTGAACAAGCCCGACTTCGAGGTCACATCGACGAACAAGCTCGAGCCGAGAATGATCGCGATGACCGACCAATCGATGCTGGGGATGTAGATCGGCAGGGTCAGGGTTTCGCCGCCGACGTGGACAGGGACCGAGCCGGGAACGACCTGGAACACCATGCCGAGCAGCAGCACGATGATCGCGAAGACCCCGACGATCAGGGACTTCTTGGCGTGAATCTTCTCTTCGAGCGCCAGCGAGACGATGAGGGCAACCAGGATGCCGGTGAAGAGGAGCGTGACGGACATGGGCACGTCGTGGTGCCCCTCGGAGAGCGCGAGTAGGAGCGTCGTCGGCATGGCGTTCACAGCATCAACAGGGGAATGTCTCGGAGCTCGACGGCGATGGGGTACGCGAGCCCATGCATGGCGAGTTGTTCGTCGTCGCGGGTGTTGAGCACCAGCATGTCGACTTCATGTTCGGCAACCAGCGTCCGGTAGTCGGACAGGTGATTGCCGAGCCGAATCTCGGACTCGACGGTGACCGGCGTGCCCGCCTTGGCCAGCGCCTCCCGAACCGATTCGATGTAGTCCGCAGGCTCCTTGAGGAGCTGTTTTTCGATCGAGACCCGCGCGGAGTCGGTGTCAATCGACGAGATCTTTCCGATCACGTCGATGTATCGGTCGAAGACGCTCTGGTCTTCGACGTGGCTCAGCGTCAGGGTCCCACCATCCTGCGTCATCGCGGCGGCCCAGTTCACCAACCGGTCGTCCCCGGCAAGGTGGTCGGTCACCGCCATGACCTGGTTGATGTTCTGTAGCGCGTGCTCGGCCTGGCTGCCTTCTTTGGGATGCGGGAGCACCAGGACCGGGACCTCGGAGGTCTGCGTGAGGAGGTCGAGGGCCTCGCCCAGGCTGTGTGGCCACTGCCAGCCGTCACTGAAAAGATTGCGATACGCGCACACCAAAGAGGGCGCGGCGTCTTCGACCAGCTGCAGCAGCTGGCCCGTGCTTCGTGCCTCGACCCCCGCGAGGGTGTCGTAGCTCGCCGCGTCGGCGCTTGCGGCATGGCGCAAGAACGTCTCGACTTGAGCACCGTAACCTTGGGCTTCAGAGGGAGGAAGATCCGTGACCACCAGCACCCGCTCCAACTCGACCGCAGCCGGGTGGAACACGGGTTTGGCAGCCGCTCTGAACACGCTCTCGAACTGATCGACCTGAGTCATCGCGATTCGCGCCGAGAGTACCCCAAGTGTGTAACCGTCGGGCGAGGTCGGCGTATGCCCCTTCGCACCCCGTTCGGGGTCCCCGAGAGCGAGCCAGATGCTGGATTTGAAGACGTTGATGTTCGCGGCCCCCCTCGCCGCCCTCCTGCTGACCGCCTGCGACGACAACGAGGGACCCGAGCCACCGGACCCGGAGTTGGTCGCGGAAGGACAGAGCATCTACGAGGGGACCGTCGAGGGTGGGAACACATTTACCTGCGCGACCTGCCACGCGATGGACGACTCCGTGGGTCGGCGACGTGTTGGGCACCCGCTCGGAGGTGCAACCAACCGAGACACGTTCAAGAACGGCCAGTTGGGATCCTTCGAGGAGGCCGCGAACTCGTGTCTGACCGAGTGGATGACGGCCGATCCCTGGGAGGCCGATGACCCACGCATGGTTTCACTGCGTGCCTTCGTGCAGTCGGGCAGCGGTGCCGAAGACGACATCACGTTCGAGATCGCTGCGCCTCCGGCCACACCATCGGGTGGAGACGCAGACGCCGGCCGCGAGATGTTCAACGCCAGCTGCGCGGAGTGCCACGGGCAAGATGGACTCGGCACCCAGCAGGCCATCTCGGTCGCGTCGGGAATGCTCGACCCCGCGTATGTCGCCCGCCGGGTTCGCACCAGTGGTCTCCCAGGAAGCCAGATCTATGAAGGACTCACCGGCGGCGTCATGCCGTTCTGGGCCGCCGACCGATTGAGCGAGGCCGAGCTCCTCGACATTGTCGCGTACCTGTCGCGGGACTACGACCCCGACCAGGTCGATCCCGATCCGATGGATCCCGACGACCCCATGGACCCCGACGACCCCATGGATCCCGACGACCCCATGGACCCCGACGACCCCATGGACCCCGACGACCCCGTGGACCCGTCCGGCTGTGCCGCCACCCACCCGAAGGTCGGCCAAACCGCCGAGCTGCAGATGTTCTTCCACGACGTCGGCGGTGTCGCAGAGATCATCGACAACTGCACCATCGAGATCCGGGACTTCAACTTCGACGGCCAGGGCATCGACGCCCAGATCTACGGCGGCTTCGAAGGCATGTACGACGACGGCTTCAGCATGAGCGAAAACCTCGTCCGCGACCTCCCCTACAACAGCGAGGTGCTGACGCTGACGCTGCCCGAAGGCCTCACACTCGACGACCTCGGTGGCGTGAGCGTGTGGTGCGTTCCGGTCGGGGCGGACTTCGGCAGCGGGACGTTCCAGTAGCCTCTGCCTCCGGGGTGGAATCGCTCCGAGCTGCCGTGGTCCAGGACTGATGTGCAGCGGCCTCCGTATCCGCCCTCCCCGCACCGGGCAACCGCGCGAGAAGCATCGGCCAAGAGGTTGTCCGCGGAGAGGATGCGTCCGAGCGAGATCAGATGCTTGCAGTGCGGGTGGCTGCGACGCTCGCGTTCTTCGTATCGCCCGACTTCGCCACGCTGCGACAGGCGATCCTCGCGTAGCGCAACATCGAGCCGATCGCTGGTCGGAGCCTCGGTACACCGGTCCACGGCGTCCTGACGTACTAGGAGCCTCGGCTATGAACTGCTCACGAGCGGACCCTAAGATTCGGGCTTCCACCAAGAGCCGTGTTCCACGGTCACTCGGTCGGACTTCGTTGTCGGTGCGGAGCCCGCCGCTCGACTCAGCGCATCGAAGAATCGACTGGCGCCGGTGCCGTCCGCTTTCAGCGCCTCGTCGAGGATTCCCAGCGTGAGGGTGGCCTGAGCGGAGCACCAGGTCACCAGCCCGTACAACGCGGGCCGTCGGCCCAGCCAGGCCCCTTGCTTCTCTGCCCTCGTCGGCGGCCGTAGGAATCTCTCCAGCGCGGCGCGATCACCCGGCTCTGCCTCGCACATGAACGGTTCGGATTCGGAGTAGGCATACGGAAGTGCCGACGGCCAGTGCTGATCGGCGGCGCTCAGTAGCGCGGGCCCGAGAGTCTGCGGGTCGTCGAACGTCCACGTCGCTTCACACACCAACTCGATCGGATGTTCTGGACCACCGCCAAAAGGCGGCCACAGCGGGTCGGGGAGAACCGGGTCTACCGCCCTGCCGCCGGACTCCCGCGCCAACGTCTCGGCGACTCCGGCCGCGGCCCCGTAGTCCCGATCCACGTTGTCAATGCGAAGGTCCAGGGTCCACGTATTCCCGACGACCCGCGGGGCGACCACGAACGCGAGGGTGAGCCCACCGCTGCTGAGGAAGTGGACATTGGTTCCGTCGAGCACGTAGCTGCCCTCGAAGTCGCGCAGCAGAACTCGCTCCACAGCGTCGAATGCCGGGGTGCCAGTCCCTTCCACTTGAATCGCTCTGGTGCGCACCGCACAACTCGTAGCATGGTCACCGGAAGCAACCCGCTGTGCCCGTCTGCGGACTCTTCCGCTAAACCGTCACACTCACGCAGTAGCCATTTCCTCAGAGATCAGCCGCGCAACGAATCCCGACCACCGGGGTGCCCGTCTCCTCGTTGATCTCGTAATCCGGTCCTCGCACCGAGGCCCGCATGGAGTCGGCGTTGTAGTTCGACGATGCGCTTCGAATGGTGCGGCGCTCACCAGAGTCGGGGCCCTGGGGGTTCTCGGCGGGAGATCCAACGTAGTAGGTGGACTGGTACCAGTCCGACGTCCACTCGTAGACGTTTCCGGCCATGTTGAGCGCACCGTAGGGCGAGGCTCCGCCCGGATTGGACTCGATGGGCTCCCGCCCGGTGCAATCGTTGTATGCCGCGAGATTGCAGTCGGGCTCGCCGTCGCCCCATGGAAAGCGAGCGCCGTCCACCCCACGCGCGGCCTTTTCCCACTCGGCTTCTGTGGGCAGGCGTCCACTTCGGAACTCACAGTAGTCGCGCGCGGCAAACCAGGACACACACACCACGGGCATGTTGCCGCCGAGCGGTTCTTGTTGGCAGTCGCTGCCCGTCCCCGGCTCGGTACACTGACCTGCGTCCACGCAAGCTTGGTACTGGCTCTGCGAGACTTCCGTACGACCGATCGCAAACGAGTCCAAGAACACCTCGTGGTAGGGGAACTCGTCCTCGTTGCAAGTGTCGTCCACCTCGGCATTGCATCCCATCTGAAACGCGCCCTCGGGGACAGGCACCATGCCTGGTAGGACGACCACGCAGGCATTCGCGACGCACGTTTCCTCCCTGCCGCACACCGATGGATCGACTTCGCACCCCGGCGTCCTCCCGGTCTCGGTTGCAGTTCCCGACGTGTCAGGATCGCCGGAGGTCGGGCTCGACTCCGTGCCCGGATCCTCGGTCGTAGACGTCGCCGGCGAGGATGAAGCCGAAGTCGATGCCGTCGCTGTAGTCGATGCCGTCTCCGTAGTCGCTGTGGTTGCAGGGCTCGAGTCACTGCCCGTCGAACCACTACTCTCCCCAGCGTTCGATCCCGTCTCCGGCGTGTCGTCCGGACTGAAGCAGGCGGCAAGCGCGAGCGATGAGACCACGATCGAGAGACGTCGCATGCGCTTAACCTCTCCCAACGACCCCACCAGACGCAAGCACAGCCACTGCACACCTACGACGGACACGCAGCCCCCCCTGCGACAGCCTCGGCTTCCCGTCCATCTTGCGAGGGAGGGCGCCCGCCAACCGCGACCAGGGCCGCGAATCGCCAGACTAGTCCAGGTCCGCGTCGTCGCCCCAATCATCATCGTCATCATCATCATCGTCGCCCGAGGCTTCGATGTTGATCGCGACAACCAGCGCCGCGTACAGCAGCGGCTTCTCGCCCACGACGCGCAGCTCGTGGCTCGTGCCATCGCTGCTGACAATCGTGTCGCCCGCCCGATACCGGGTCCCAGCATCATCCTCGAGCTCGCCCTGAAGGACCAACACGGTCTCCTCGCCGACATGCGCATGCCGTGGGAACGCGTGGCCAGGCTCGACCCGGACCAGCCCTCCGTGCGCCTCGCCGCATGCGGCACCGGCTTCGAAGTCTCGGACCTGGACGCCTTCGATCATCTCGTCCCAATGCTCGGGCGCATCGAAGGTCCCAAGCTCCGCTTCGGCCTGAGCCTCGGGCAGATCGAAGATCCGCATCATCCGGTCGAGGAAGGGCATGAACCGCCCCTTGGTGGAAACCGCGGCCAGCAAGCGGTCGCGCAGCGACGCACCAGGAGTTACCGGCTCGAGCCCGTGCACCAGTGCGCCAAGCACTGCGGGGTCGAAATCGTTTTCTTCGCTCATTGGCCCGTGGCTCCTATCTGCATCGCGGAGCGAATCTTCGCCAGCCCCGCCGCGGTTCTTGATTTGACGGTGCCGAGCGGAGAGCCCATCCGTTCGGCGATCTCAGACGAGGACAGCCCATGAAAGTAGCTGAGCTCGATGACCATGCGTTGGTCGTCCGGAAGATTTTGCAGCGCAGCAACGACTGCCGTGCGGTCCGGCGCGAGCGACGGATCCTCCGCCACCGGTGCCTCGTTCGGCGTGACGTCGTCGGTCGTCACCTCGCGCCGCACGGTGGCCGACCGAAGTCGATCCAACGCCCGGGAGCGAAGCCGCACCAGGATCCACGTGCGGACCGTGGCCCGCGTTGGGTCGTAGTTGTCGACGTTGCGCCAGACCTCCATGAACACGTCGTGCATGAGGTCCTCCGCGCCGCCGCGGTCACCCAGCATCCGCTTTGCGGTTGCCAGCATGATTCCCGCAAAACGATCGTAGAGGACCGCGAAGGCCTTGACCTCACCTCGAGCCGCCTCGGCGACCAAAGCGCGGTCGTCGAGAGAGGAGAAATCGGGAGGTCCCGAGCCGCCGCCGCCAGACACGGACCACCGTACCGGACGGCGAGAGGTGGGGTCAAACCCCTGCGTGGACATGAAAAACATGTGGACTCGTCATCGATACGAGCCCTGCGGCCTCTTGGATCGAAGAAAAGTCAGTCCGTCGGCACGTCGTGGAATTTGAAGAACGCCTTGTCGTAGCGGCGCATGTTCCCCACGTTGCTGATTTTGATCTTGCCCTTCGCGAACGCCATCATCGGGCTACGTTCGCCGGTTTCGATGCCGACGAAGGTCTTGGAGCCCACACGAACCACGCAGTCCGGCTCGCCTTCAAAGCCGCTGGAGACCTCGCACCCGGCCTCCGAGACCCGGACGGTCCACTCCGCCTCTTCGGCCCCGCGAATGTCCCAATGGAACGTCCCGCTCCAGCCCCCAAGTCGATCTGGGCGAAAGCGCTGCGGCAGCGAACGCATGATCGCCGCCACCTGGTGGGGCGTGTCGGCCTTGGACGGGCGCGTCATCGCGCGAGACCGTAGCAGCCGGAGGTCCGCTCCGTCACCCGCCGGGAGGCTCACGCCCCGTCGGTGCTTCTGTGCCGGTAGGACTCGATTCCGCCCCTCGCGCGTAGACACTCCTGATGCGATCTGGCGTTCAGCTCAACCGGGTTTGCGTGTTCGTCTGGCTCGCGGCTTTGGGGGCCTGCACGCCATCCGCGGCCGACCCCTCGCGACCCGTAGACCGCCAACACCCTCGGGAGCCCATTCCCACCCCGGAACCTCTCGACGTTCCCGCGCTCGCCACGCCACCGCCACCGCGCTACCCCGGCCCTTGCTGGACCGAGTATCGCGGCTACAACCTCACCCAGCGCCGCACATACGACTACGACGCTCGGGGACTCGTCATCCAGCGCCGTTTCTCAGGAGGCAACCAAGACCGAACCGACACCTTTGGCTACGATCGCGAGGCACGGCTGCAGAGCATCGACATCGTCTCTCGCGGTCCCAACGCCTACGTCCAACATGAGCGCTTCTACTACGACGCTCACGGACGGCGGGTCCGCACAGACCGATGGAATCGCGGGTCCTCGCCCCAGTGGCAGGAGTTCCAGCGGTACGACGCACAGGGCCGGCTCATGTCACGCCACAGCAAGACGGTTGCCACGGGTCGCGTTGGGTTCCGCCGCCGGTTTGTCTACGAAGCAGAGCGCTTGACCCGGGAGGAGGTCGACAATCGGGGGCGGCGCCAGTATCCGCTGACGGTCTTTTTCCACTACGACCGTCAGGGGTATGCCGACCGCAAATACAGGGAGTGGGACGACCGCCCATCCCCCTCCGAAGAAGAATGGCTCTCCTATGACGACCTGGGAAGACTGCATGCACGCAGCGACACGTCCAAGACAACACGGCTCAACCGCGACGCTGCGGGCAACGTCGAGACCATCGAGGAGTCCGTCGCCAACGGAACGACGACGAGCACGGTGGTCTACGACTACGGCTGCTGGGCCAACCAGCCCATTCCCGCTGACGCGCCGCTGCTGGTCCCCCACGTGACGCTCGTGGACATGGCCGACGTGCCGCCGATCACGTTGTAGTCCTTGCGAGCCCCCGCAGCGCCAGCCTCACGCGATCGAGGGCTCGACCAGTCGGCTCTGCTTGAAACACGTCCGTTCTTTCCCGCACGCGCCCGGCGAGACCAGCTCGTCGTCCGGACCCCACGGCTGACAGGTCTGCAGGCAGTCGAAGGGGACTTGTTGCCGCCGCAGCGATTCCAAGATGGCGGCAGGATCGCCGGAGTCGCGGGAGTGCGACTTCCAGCGCAGGTTCTTGCACAGATCGAAACGCAGCGGGTTCATCGGGTCTCCTCGGGAGTTCGCGGAAGCTTGTTGACGGGCGCCGGGAGCACCACCGGGACGCGCTCGGCAGCGCGCTCGAGTGCCTCGAGAACCGAGCCCACGATCAGCTCGAGCTTGTATCCGGTCATGGGCAGCGGGGCCGAGCCGACCGTCGCGGCCTGTGCCGCGGCTGCAAACGCGGCCGCATCCGGAGCCTTGCCGAGAAGCTTGGCCTCCGCGACCGACGCCCGCAGTGGGACCGGAGCCACACCGCCCATCGCGATCGCAGCGTCCTTGATCACCCCGTCCACGATGACGAGTCGGGCCAGGACCTCGACCAACGGCCACTCGGAGCGGGCACGGCTGATCGCTCGAAAGTAGGCGGAGTGCTCCCCGGGCTGCGGCGCGGGCAGGACCAACGCGGTCACCAACTCGCCGGGCTGCAACGCGTTGTCCGCCGACGCGTTCGTGCCATCGCCGAGCAACGCGGACACCGAACGCATGCCACCCGGCGCGACCTCGACGAGCCCATCGTAGGCGAGCATCGCCATGCCGATGGTCGAGGGGTGCACCGAGACGCACGAGCCCAGATCGAAACACGCGTGATACAGGTGGTCGCCAGCGCGGGCCGAGCACATGCTGCCCCCACGCTTGAAGCAGCGGTCGCCGGTCTCGGGCGCCCGGAAGTACCAACACCGGGTCCGCTGCAAGAGGTTGCCGGCCATGGTCGCGACCGCCCGAATCTGCGGCGTCGCCAGGCCACCGACGGCTTCGGCGAAGCCAGGGTAGACCGCCTGAATCTCGGCGTTCGAGCCGATGTCCGCAATGCGGTGTCCCGCCCCAATGCGCAGCGTCCGGTCTGCCGCGAACCGCAACTCATCCAAGCCCGCGGTGTCGCGAAGGTCGACCAGGTCGCCGTCCATCCCGGGCAGTCTCCGGCGTTCCTGAAGCTCGGTCCCGCCGGCTCGAATCGTGCCTTTGGAGGCTTGCGCCTCCTCGAGAGTCGTAGGGAAGACAATCATCCTCGGATTCCTTTCAGAACGTGGTCGGGCCGCAGCGGCAGGTCCTTGGGTCGCCAGCCGGTCGCATTGAACATCGCGTTGCCGATCGCGGCCGGAGGAGCGAGGGTGACGATCTCCCCCAGTCCCGCGGAGCGCTGCGGGATGTTCTCGTAGCCCCCTTCGTGAAAGTGGATGTGCATCTGCGGCACGTCGGCCAGTCCCATCAAACGGTAGTCCTCGAGTCCTGCCGTGAGCAGGTATCCACGCCCCGGCGCCAGACGTCGCTCTTCGTAGAGCGTGTAGCTGATCGCCTGAAGGATGCCGCCTGCGGCCTGACTGCGGGCGAGCTGAGGCGACACGAGCTTGCCCACGCCGAAGCCTCCCCAAGTCTGCACGGCCCGGGTCTTGCCCAAGCGGGTGTCGACCTCGACCTCCATGATCTGAATCGAGGCCGAGGTGTACTTCTCAAACGCAACGCCGGCGAGCGGCGGCAAGAAGTAGCCCCCTTTGTCCTTCGGCCGACGACCCACCACCGACACCGGCGGCGAGGCCTCGGCGAGCTTGGACCACGGCACGATGCCGCCTTCGTGCTCGACCCCGCGGGTCGTCGCAACGGCCCCTCGCAGCGAGAGCCGGTCCTTCGCGTCGTCGAATAGCTCCTCTTTGAGAGCATCACAAGCGACCACACAAGCCGGCACCAACGAAGAGACGGTGCGGCTCCCCGCCGAGGTCGGCCCGGGCACATACCGCGAGTCCCCCACCTTGACCGTCACATCCGAGGGGGACACGCCAAGCTGCTCGGCGACCGTGTTGGCCAGGACCGTGCGGGTGCCGTTGCCGATGTCCTGACATGCCGTGGAGACCACGATGCCGTCGCGTCCGGTCTCGACTTGGACCCGTGTCTTGGGACTGCAGAAGACGAACCAGGTTCCGAACGCCAGGCCGACTCCGCGTCGGAAGCGTCCCTTGTCCGCCCCCGACCTCGACCGGTTGCGCCACGCGTCGATGCCCTCGGCCCACTTGTACAGAGGCTGACGCGCTGGGTTCGGGTCCCATCGGTGACGCATCGCAAGCGGGTCTTCCCCGCGTGCATGCGCAAGTTCGTCGACCGCCTGCTCCAGCGCCCAATAGGCCTGCGGGCCCCCAGGCCCACGAAACGGTTTGCCCGGTGGCGCGTGGGTGACAACGTCGATGTCCTCCAGACGCTTGGGAGCGCGTGGGTAGAGCATTCGCCACAGCGGCGTGACGGTGTGCCCGACGGCGACCCCCGAGTTCGAGTACGACTGGGCCACGACAGCGAGCTCCCCGTCGTCATCGACCGCGGCCGCCAGGTCGAGCTGCGTGCCCGGGCGATAGCCACCGATCATGATCTCCTCGCGGCGCTCCAGCACATAGCGGACCGGAGCCCCACACACCCGCGCCAGCTCGGCCGCGATGATGGCTTCGCTCTCGAGCTTGCCTTTGCCACCGAATCCCGCCCCGATGTACTTGGACAGGACGGTCACCGCGTCTTGGCGCAGCCCGAAGCGCTCGGCCAGGTCCTCCGCACAAACTCGGACCGCTTGGGTCGACAGATGCACCACCAGGCTGTCTACGCTGGGCCACTGCGCGACGGCAGCGTGGGGTTCGAGCGTGGTGTGGCACTGCGCCGCGGTGGTCCACGTGCCCTCCACCGCGGTGCCGTTGTCACGAGCCTCATCCAGCTTGCGGACCGCCTTGCCCTTGGACTTGCTCAGAAACTTCAGCGGTCCCCGGACGTTGCCGTCCCATGCTTCGGGGAGCAGCGGGCCTTCGCTGGCATTGGGCGCGGACTTGCGACCCTTGCGCTTTGGATAAACAGCCGGAGCGCCTTCCGCTCGAGCCTCGGGGATCGACAGGACCGGCGTCTTGACGTCGTACTCGATCTCCACGGCCGCGATGGCCCGCGCCGCGGTGGCTTCGTCGACGGCAGCGATCGCCACAATCTCCTGCCCAGCGTGGCGGATCGAGGTGCGCCCCTGCATCAAGTCGACGATGCCGCGAACGCCGGGCATTGCGAGCGCCGCCGCCCAGTCGATGCTCTTGACCGCAGCGTGGCCATGCGGGCTGTGAAGCGCTCTGGCGTGGAGCATTCCGGGAAGCTTCACGTCGACGGTGTACTTCGCTGCACCGGTGACTTTCTCGCGGGCGTCGTGTCGCTCCGCCGTCGCCGGTCCATGATCGAACCGACCCGCGCATGCCCCCCGGACCGCTCGATAGATCCCTTCATAGGCAGCGCATCGGCAAAGATGGCCCGACAACGCCTCGGCGACCGTCTCTCGGTCGGGCTCTTTCGCCCCGTGCTCCGCTCGCCAACGCCGGACGAACGCCTCGGACTCGACGATGAACCCGGGCGTGCAGTACCCACACTGCAGCCCATCCTCTGCCATGAACGCGCGCTGCACCGAGGCCAAGGTGCCGCCGTCCGCAATGCCTTCGACCGTGGTGACCTTGCGGCCGTGCAGCGACGTTGCAGGCAGCAGACATGTGGCGACCGGCGTCCCGTCGAGCTGCATCGTGCAGGCACCACACGCACCGTGGCCGCAGCCGTGTTTGCAGCCGGTCAGGTCGAGTTGCTCACGCACCGCGTGCAGGGCCGAATCGTCCGGCCCCACCTCGAGGGTCGTGTCCTTGCCGTTGACGGCCGTGTCCACGCGCACCCGGTCCTGCCCCGGCAGCGGCCCTCCGGGTGCGGTGCTCTTCTCAGTGTGAAGTGACTCGGAGCAGCTCGTGGTGGAGAGCGCGGTTGCTCCCACCACGGTGCCCCGTAGGAATCCTCGACGGGTGCTCTTCATCGCGCACGCGAAGGATCGAGTCTCCGCGGGAACACCGCAAGTCGGACCGCATCATCCGATCGCGCCAATCGACGATCATCGGACGACAGCGGCCTATTGGCCGCTGCCTAGCCGCTCAGCTGCCGGCGCAGCTCACGCCTCGGGAAGTTTGGCCTGCTTCTCGTTGCGGAGGCGGACGTTGTGATCGAGGAACCGCTTCCGCAACCGCAGGCTCTTGGGCGTGATCTCCAGCAGCTCGTCATCCTCGAGGAACGCGATGGCCTGCTCGAGGCTCATCTCCCGGTACGGGGTGAGGAACAGCTTCTCGTCCGCACCCGAGGAGCGCACGTTGGTTTGCTTCTTGGTGATGCACGGGTTGACCACGATGTCGTTATCGCGGCTGTGCTCGCCCAGCAGCATCCCGCCGTAGACCTTGACCTGCGGCCCGTAGAAGAGCTCGCCGCGGTCCTGCAACCGGTACAGCGAGTAGGTGATCGTCTCGCCCTGCTCCATCACGACCAGCACGCCCTGTTTGCGCGTTCGCAGCCTGCCCAGGTACGGGCCGTAGCTGTCGAACACCGAACTGATGACGCCCGTGCCTCGGGTGTCGGTGAGGAATTGCGAGCGATACCCGATCAGTGTCCGGGTGGGCGCGCGGAATTCCATGCGGGAGCGGCCGGGGCCGTCCTCTTCCATGGCGAGCATCTCACCGTGCTTGCCGAGGCGCTCGATGATCGACCCGGTGTAGTCCGTGCCGCACTGGACCACGACACGCTCGTACGGCTCTTCCTTCTTGCCGTCGGCGTCCTCTCGGGTCAGCACGCGCGGCCTCGAAACGCTGAGTTCGTAGCCTTCGCGCCGCATCGTCTCGATCAACACCGACAGGTGCAGCTCACCGCGACCATGCACGTCGAACTCCTCGGGCGACTCGGTGTCCTCGATCTTGAGGGCCACGTTGCTCATCGCCTCGCGGTCGAGTCGCTCCTTGATCTTGCGCGACGTGACGAACTGGCCTTCCGTACCTGCGAAGGGGCTGTCGTTGGCGCGGAAGCGCATGCTGATGGTCGGCGGGTCGACCACGAGCCGGGGGAAGACGGTCCGTTTTTCGAGCGACTCGGTGGTGAGCGTGTCGCCGACCTTGAGCGAGCCCATGCCGGACACAGCGATGATGTCGCCAGCGACAGCCTTATCGATCTCGACCCGGCTGAGACCCTGAAAGCCGAGCACCTTGCTGACGCGGAAGACCTCCTCGCAGTTGGGGTCCCCCTCTTCTTGAGGACGCATCAGCGCCAGACGGTCGCCTGCCTTCATCGAGCCCTTCTGCAGGCGCCCGATGCCGAGGAAGCCCAGGAAGCTGTCGTAGTGCAGCGTGGAGATCCACATCGCCACGGGCGCTTCGACGTCGACCTTCGGCGGCGGTGCGTGCTCGACGATCGCATCGAGCACGATCGACATGCTCCCGGGCTCGTCCTCGACCTCGGCCTTGGCGAAGCGCTCGCGGGCGCTCGTGTACACGACGGGGAACTCGAGTTGCTCTTCGCTGGCGTCGAGCGCGGCCAGGAGGTCGAACGTCAGGTCGACGGCCTTGTCCGGGTCCGCCATGTCGCGGTCGATCTTGTTCACGACCACGATGATGGGGAGTCCGCGACTCACGGCCTTCTCGGTCACGAAGCGGGTCTGCGGCATCGGGCCCTCGACCGCATCGACGATCAGCAACACGGCGTCGACCATGTTGAGCACGCGCTCGACCTCGCCACCGAAGTCGGCGTGGCCGGGGGTGTCCACGAGGTTGATCCGCGTGCCCTCGTACTCCAGGCCCGTGGGCTTGGCGGTGATCGTGATGCCACGCTCCCGCTCGATGTCGCCGCTGTCGAGCGCCTGCGCTTGCTCGCCTTCTCCGCGGCCAAACGCACCGGCGATGTCGAGCAATGCATCGACGAGCGTGGTCTTGCCGTGGTCGACGTGGGCGACGATGGCGAGGTTGCGAACGTTGGTTCTCGACTGGCTCATGGAACGGGTCCGCGCGCTAACTACAACATCTGGCCCCTAGAACGCGGGTTCGCGGCCGATCGTGCCGTGAGCTTGCGCGGCTGCCTGCGCACAGGCCGCTCGTGCGTTGTAGAGTCCGCTCATGTCTTCGGTGGACGCAGTCATCACGTTCTGGTTCGGCAATCCCACCGCGCAGGCTCCAGAAGCCGGTGTTCGTCAGCGGTGGTTCAAGAAGTCCGAGGAGTTCGACCGCGAGATTCGCGAGCAGTTCGGAGATCTGCATGCGGCACTGATCGCGGGGGAGCACGCGGGCTGGCTGGAGACTGGCCTGGGATGCCTTGCGCGGGTCCTGGTCCTCGATCAGTTCTCGCGGAACATGTTTCGCGACGAGCCGGGTGCGTTTGCATCCGATGCGTTGGCACTGGCGACGACCGACCATGTGCTGGAGCAAGGTTCGCTCTCGGAGCTGAGCCCGGATGGCCAGTGTTTCCTGCTCATGCCGCTGATGCACTCCGAGGACCGAGACCGGCAAGCGCAGTCCGTCGAGCAGTTCACCGCTCTCGCAGAACGCGCACCCGAGCAACCCGGGCTCGCAGCCAACGTGGACTACGCGCATCGGCACAAGAAGATCGTGGATCGCTTCGGTCGATACCCGCATCGGAATGGGATTCTCGGCCGGACGTCCACCACCGAGGAGGCCGAGTTCCTCAAGCAGCCCGGGTCCGGATTCTAGGCAGCGCCATTGGCGCAGTTCGTTCTTGCGCTCTCTATTCGAATGTCGGTCCTAAGAACGAGGTGCTCGAGTCCGCCTGACCACCGCTACCGCTACCGCCACCGCCCGGTCCGGGCAACGCAGCGTTGTTGCGGTTCCAGGGGCCGCCCGGCTGCAGGTAGTCATCTGCGTTCGCCGGCCAGGCAGAGGGCGGCGTCGTTGTCGCCCCGCCGTTGTGGTGGTGCGCTACGCAATCGACCCCGTCTTGCAGGTAGCAGTCGATGCCCTCGCTACGGTTCGGGCTCTCCAGGCAGACCTCTTCGCCACCGGGGCAGGGGTGCCAGTTCCAATCGTCTTCGAACCGGTTGTTGTCGAGTACACCCGCCATCCAAGCGTGCTCGAATCGCGATGACCGAACGACGGTCCGGACTCTACCCGGCGGAGTTCGCGCAACCTCTACCGTGCGATTTTTTGGGTGTCGGTCCGGGAAGGATGACGTGGACCGGTGTCCCACTTGTCGGGTGGGGACGATGGCGGAACGAACGGTCACGCAAAGGTTGGTGTTTTCATCGGGGCGACTACGGCTTCGTGCTCGGGAACATGCGCGGGTGGGCGACCACGCGGCGGCCGCTCGAGCACTGCAGGCGGTGATCGACGCAGCCCCGGAGGACCTGCAAGCGACGCTTCGGCTCGCCCTGCACTACCTGCGCTCCGGGCAGACCGTGATGGCGGCCCGGACCTATCTTCATGGGGCCGAGGTCTATGCCCGCTTGGGACAGCGGCGACGGGCACTTACCCTGTTCGACCGGGCCTGCAAGGTTGATCCGCTCCAAGTCACCGCGCCTCGCTGCAACATCTGGGCGCTCGCCGTGGCAGACGAGCAAGCCCAGCGCCGCCTGTGCGCGCTGGCTCACCTGCATCGCATTCAGAGCCGACAACAATCCAGCCTCGCGCTGCTTCGCTTGGCGGCCGACGTCCGGCCCGAAGACATCCCGACCCTCCGGCTGCTCGTCGACGCAGAGATCAGGGCTGGAGATCGCGCTGCTGTGCAGGCCCGGCTGCAAGCCACCGCAGAAACACTAAAACAACGCGGCCGAACCATCGAACTGCTTCAGCTCGCGCGGCTGCTCCTCGATCGCTTCCCACGAAACCTGTTCGCGCTCCACACCCTCGCCTACGGCCTGATCGCCAAGGGAGAGTCCAAGCGCGCGCTACCCCTGCTGCTCGCGCTGCAAGGCCGCGAACCGAGCAACCCCGACACCTTGCTTCGGCTCGCTCGCATCCACGCCAGCCTCGGAGACCGCGTCCAGGCACTGGTCGCGCTGGAGCGGTTCGTTTGGGTACGTGCCTCCGCCGGGCAGCGCGATGCCGCCGAGGTGATCGAAGCCGCACTGACCGGTGCCCAGTCGTGGATGCCCAAAGACCCGGTGTGGCAGTGCGAGCTCATCGAGCTCGGCTTTGGAGCGCCCACCGCCCCCTCCTTGGACCTCGGCGGTGCCACGCTCACTGTCCTTCCCGGGACCCCGCCCCCACCCCCGCTCGCGTCCATCCCCCGCGATGCACCACGTGCGATTCGGGTGCAGCAGGCGCTGACGATCCCCGTCAACCGACGGCACGCCACGGCGTCCGGCGAAGTCTTCGTGGCCTAGGCCTCACTGCGTCTTGGTCAGGCCCAGCGCTTTGCGCATGCGGCGGGCCGATTGCCGCGAGATCGGAACTTCGGCCCCCGCCCGGGTGAGCGCGACGAATCCTCCGCTGGGCGTCGGGCGCAACATGCTCACCTCGTGCAGGTTCAGCAGCACCCGGCGATGGACGCGGTCGAATCCTCCGTCGGGTAGACGCGCGTGCAGGTCGGCCAAGGTCGCGTCGGTCAGATGCGACTCGCCCTGTGTCGTGTGAACGGTAACCAGGGCTCCGTCAAACACCGCGTGGGAGATCGACGGCGGGTCGAGCAGCACGATGCCATCTCGCGTGACCACCGGAACCCGGTCATACGGATCGGCCGCGCTCGGCTCCGAACCTCGGCTGCCGCGCTGGACATGAGCACGGGCGCGTTCGATCGCCTTGCCCAGACGCGAGGCCTCGATGGGCTTGAGCACGTAGTCCACCGCGCCCAACTCAAACGCCTCGATGGCGTGCTGCGGGTGGGCCGTGGCGAAGATGACGTAGGGCGCGTCGGCCCCCATCAACGCGTGCGCCTCGAGACCGGAGAGCCCGGGCATTTGCACATCGAGCACCAACACGTCGATGGCCTCATCCTGAAGTTGGTCGAGAACACCCCGAGCATCCTCGTGAGCCCCGACCACCTCCACGCCTGGAATGCCCTCGAGCAACCGAGTCATGCGGCGGCGGGCGGTGGACTCGTCGTCTGCGAGGGCGATGCGAAGGGCGGTGCTCATGCGGGGTCCGGTTCAGGGTTGGGCTGGGACGGAAGGGTCAGTCGTACGAGCGTGGTGTCGCCTTGCGCCTCGATGGAGAACGTCGCCTCCGGACCGTAGGCGTGTTCCAGACGCTTCTCGACGAGTCGCAGGCCTTCGCCTCCGGGGCGCCGTCCCGTGAAGGCACCCGGGTTCTGCACCTCGATACAAACACCACCGGGCCGGGCGTGCACACGAAGGTGCACCGACCCGCGATGGGATGCCGCCGGTCCATGTTTGATCGCGTTCTCGACAACCGGCAGCAAGAGCATCGGCGGCACGTCAACGCGCGGAAGGGGCTCGTCCATTTCCCGCTTCAGCACGAATCTTTCGGGGTCCCGGATCTGGTAGAGCGCGAACAGCGTGTCGAGCAGCGCGACCTCCTGCTCGAGCGACCACGCTGGGGTGTGCGTGCCCGCCATGATCGTACGCAACATCTCCGAGAGCTGAAGCGTCGCCCGCTCGGCGACCTCGCCGTCTTCCCGGCACCACTCCGCGATCGCGTTGAGCGTGTTGAACAGGAAGTGCGGATCGAGATGGTTGCGCAGTGCGAGCAGCTGCGCCCGCTCAGCGGCGACGGTCATGTCATCCGCTCGCTTTCGCTCCGCGTGCAAACTGCGCTCGAGGTCGATGTCCCGGCCGAGACCGTAGCCGCCCACCAAAAACAGCGCGATCGACACCAGAAGGCTGCTCCCGGAGGTCATCAGCGTGGGCTGCAGTCCGAGCAGGTCGGGAACGACCGAGCCCACCAGGGCCACCGTGCCCGCCCCTGCCACTGCGTAGACCACGAGCCGCCCGAACGGCTCGGTGAACGTCCGGCGTCGCGAGGTCTCGCCTTGGAAGAGCGCGCGCCACGACAACGGGGCGAACAAGAAGAACGCCAAACACATCAGCACGCCCAGCGGTGCCGCCATCGGCTCCACCGAGTAGTGGGATTGCGCCAGGACCAGCGGAGTCGCCACCACCAGAATCGAAAGCAGACGGCGGGGAGCGAGCAGCGCGAGCAGCGTGCTGCGCAGGAGGGACCGTTGGGGCGGCAAGGCACCGCGATCTTGCCCCGAGGGCTCGCCATTGTCTCCACCGATACGGCCCAGAATGTTCGGACGGCACCGATCCCTGTGCGACCGGTCTCCATCCGGGGCCCAGTGGCAGCACTTGACGTTGTGGATTCGGCCTCGTCTGCGGCATGCTCAGGACTCGCGCGGATGTCCGATTCTCAAGCACCGCCTTCGGGCGCGTCCTTGGCCGATGGCCTCGTCGCAACGTTGGCCGGAGAAACCTCGGAGGGTCTCCAGGCCGGGTCTCGCAACCGCGAGGGCGAACCGCTTCGCCGCGGGGATAGCGTAGGGCGCTACACCGTGCTCGAACGCATCGGTTCGGGCGGTATGGGGGTCGTGTATGCGGCCTTCGATCCACAGCTCGACCGCCGCGTCGCACTCAAGGTCATGCACGCCGGGCCGGACGGGACCTCGGACTCCGCGGGTCGAGCCCGACTGCTTCGCGAGGCCCAAGCGATGGCCAAGCTGAGCCATCTCAACGTCATCACGGTCCACGACGTCGGCACGTTTGGCGAACGCGTGTTCGTGGCGATGGAGTTCATCGAAGGTGCCAACCTGCGCGACTGGATGGCGAGCGAACGCAGCTGGCCGGAGCTGGTCGACGCCTTCGTTCGCGCCGGGCGGGGCCTTGGAGCCGCACACGCAGCCGGCCTGGTCCACCGCGACTTCAAACCAGACAACGTCCTGATGGGACTCGACGGCCGCGTCCTGGTGATGGACTTCGGCCTCGCTCGGACGACCACGCTTCGCACCGGCCCCATCGCGGACCAGCTCCAAGAGATCCGGGCGGCGAGCAGCTCCGGCGGCGGCGAGACCGCCGAGCTCAACCTCACTCGCACCGGCGCCATGCTCGGCACCCCGGCGTACATGGCTCCGGAGCAGCATCGCGGCGAGCACATCGGACCGCAAACCGACCAGTTCAGTTTCTGCGTTGCGCTGTACGAGGCGCTGTACCGCGAGCGCCCGTTCGAAGGCGCGAGCATGGCCTCGCTCGCGATCAATGTCCTCGACGGAACGATTCGCAGTCCGCCTCGCGACAGCAAGGTCCCCTCGTGGCTGCGTGCCGTCGTCGTGCGCGGCCTCGCCGTGTCTCCCCAGGACCGGCATCCCTCGATGGACGCGTTGCTCGCAGAGCTGCAGCGCGACCCGCCCCAGGCACGACACCCGTGGCTTGTCGCGGGCATCGCACTGGGCATCGGCGGCCTGATCATTGCGGCCTACCTGGGCACCCGGTCCAATCGGCTCGAGGCGTGCAAAACATCGAGCCACACCATCGACGAGATCTGGAACGCCGACAGGCGGGCCTCACTCGGTGCCCGTTTTGATGCGGCTGCGGCCCCCTACGCGGGCGCCACCTGGCAATCGATGGGGCGAGCGCTCGACGGGTATGCCAGCGCGTGGACCACCGTCTACGACGTTCGGTGCACGGCCGACGCCCGGGCTCGGGTTCGCCGGGCGCCTCGCTTCGACGATCCGGGGCTGCTGTGCCTCGATGACCGAAAAGCGGACCTGGACCTGCTCCTGCAACTGCTCGAGTCCGATGGCGGCGTCGAAGCCTCACTCCTGCATGCTGCGGAGGCGGTGCAATCGCTTCCAGCACCGGCCACCTGCACCAGCGTTGGGCGCAACGACGACTCCGACGAGCGCCTCACCGCTGAGCCTGCACGCCGGGACAAGCTTGACGAGGTGCATTCCTTGCTTGGACGCGGCCGCGTCGAGCTTGCGCTGCGCCATCCCAAAGCGCGGGAGACCCTTGGACGAGCCAACAACCGCGCTGACAACATCGACGCCACGCGGCTCCAGAGTGAGGCGTTGCTGCTGGGCGCCAAGGCCTTGCTGCAGCGAGGCGACACCACCGAGGCCGAGGCCAAGCTACGCGAATCGATCCTTCTCGCGGCACAGAGCGGCCGGGCAGATGTAGAAGCAGCGGCGTGGACGCTGACGATGGACATCGTCGCGCTGCGGCAAGGCCTGTATGCGGAGGGTGATCGCATCGCGCTGGGAGCCGAGGCAGCCATCGCCCGCGCTGGCGCCAACCCGCTCGCCCGCACCCAGCTTCTCTCCGGTCTGGGGAAGATCGCCCAGGCCGAGGGTTCCTACGACATGGCCTCCCAGCAGTTCACCAAGGCGCTGAAGGTCCAAGACGAACACCTCCCCTCCGGCGACATCCGCAGGGCCGATACCCACGCGTGGCTCGGCGCAGCGCTCGAAGGGATGGGCCGATACGCCCGCGCCTCAGACCAACACCGAGAGGCCGTGTCCATTCGCGAGCAAGTGCTGGGAACCTCCCACCCAGAGGTCGCCCGCTCACTGCTCCGCCTCGCGTCATCGATGCAGGGACACCTCGGCCCAGATCCGGTCGAGGGCACGCTGCTCAGGGCGCGAATGCTGCTCGACCGCGACGGTGCGATGAGCCTCGCCAACCTGCCCCCCGCCACAGGAGAGCCGGCGGTTCCCGTCGCGGTGTTCGACGCCATCGAGTACCCCGTGGATCTCGCCCGCTGCTTGGACCAGCTCGGCACACTCCAGCGGTCGCAAGAGAAGTTCGAAGCGGCCGCACGGTTGCACGCGCGCGCCGTCGCCATGCTCGAGCGTGCGCTCGGCCCGACCCATCGAGACGTCGGCTACGCGCGGCTGAACCTCGGGCTCGCGCTCGCCGACCAGAGACGGCATACCGAAGCGGTTCCCCACCTGCGCCGGGGGCTCGAGGTATGGACCAAGACACTCCCGCCCGGTCACGCCGACCTCGGCTACGCGCACCTCGACCTGGCCAACTCGTTGTGGGCGACCGGCCAAGCAGAGTCTGCCCGGGAACACTACGCCCTCGCACTTGGCGTATGGGAGGCCGCGATGGGTGAAGAGCACCCCTTGATCGCCTATGCGCTCACGGGTCTGGGCCGGACGATGCTCGAGACCGGAACACCCCTGGATGCCCTGCCCCACTTGGAGCGGGCGCTCGAGCTTCGGACACACGAAGGAGAGGACGATCTGAACCTCGCCGAGGCTTCCTTGCTTCTGGGCCAAGCTCTGTACATCAGTGGCAACGACCAAGCTCGCGCTCGAGACCTGGTGATGCGGGCCCGCAACCTCTCCGGTGCCTACGAGCCAACCGACGAGGCAGGCCTTCTCCGCGTCCTGACCGGCGGTGAGTACGAGCGCTTCACCGACCAGCTCGCCCCCGCAGGCCTCGGCGTCACAAACCGCTACCGCCCCGAACCGTCCTAGTACCTCATGCCCTAAGTCCGTGCCGGGTTTCTGCGGCCCCCCCCCTTTGGGTGTGGGGGCCGCAGAGCCCCTCGGTTGGTCAGGCCTGCGTTCGGTACTTTCCGTCTTTCCCGCTACGCATCCCTCCGGGACGCTTCGCTCTCTTGCTCCGAACCCCTTCGGAAACCCGGAACGAACTTCAGAACTGACGGACTAGCAGGGTCGGTCGCAGAGCCCGGCGCGGGGCTCTGCGTGCGCGTCCTACGTCGGAAAAATCGAGAGCTGAAAGGACCCGCTCTCCCCGTTGAACGAATCGACCGCAATCGCCACGGGCACCCCTCGTTCGAAGTCGAGATCGAGTACGGACGACACGTCGTTCGACCCATCATCGTTGCACGCAAGTTCGGTGAGGCAGTCGCTCGAAAACACCGCGAGCACGGTGTCGAAACTCGAACCTGCCGTCGAGATCCTCCAGCGCCCCGAGAACGGTGGCGTCCACGCGTAGACGATATCCGGACCCGCTCCTGCACAACCGGGAGCGACGGAGTCTTCCTGAGATTCGTCGAGGAAGCCCTCGACGTACACCTCTTCCGCCGATTCGAGAGTTTCGTTCGGACATGTCCCGCCCTGAGTCACCTGCAAGCCCCACTCTCCGGACTGGCCAAAGCTGTCGATGACAATGACGGTTGTCTCCCCCGCGGCCATGCCGAAACCGATCCGGGAGGTCACGCCTTCGCCGCTGTCGTCGTCGCAGGCGCGCTCCGGAAGCTGGCAGGTCGGGCCAAGTGCATACAAGACCGTGTCGAAGGTGGAGCCCTGCGTATCGAAGATGTAGTGCGCAGCCCGGGGTGCGGTGAAGGAGAGCGTGACCTCGGCGCTCACCGAGCCCACACACGACGGTTGAAACCGACTCTCTCCTTGCACGAGAGCGCCCTCGATCGACACAGGCAGTTCGTTTGCCTCGATGATCTCGTCGACACACTCCACCGGGGGGACATCGTCGTCCTCGGGTGGAGGAAAGTCGTCGTCATCGACAGGCTGCTCGTCGTCTGGCGAGCCATCATCCATCGGAGGCTCCTCGTCATCAGGCTGCGTGTCCACGAGCGAGCCGCTGTGTACGATCACCCGGTCGGTACAACCGGCTGTCAGAAGACAGACGGACAAGCATGCCAATCGCGTCGTGCGAACCATCGAGTCACGAGGGTACCGGCCTCGGTCCCCGAATGCGAAGCCTCAGGGCCGGCCTTGCGGCGGCAACGTTGCAACTCGCCACAGACGCCAGCCCACCGGGCCTATTCAGTTTCCCCCGACCGGGTGTGTCGAGGGACACGGGACCCCCTGCACACCCTCTCCGCCCGTTGCGTCGCAAAGCCCGCGGGCTCTACTCTGACAGCGTGCTGCCGACCGCTCTCATGACCGCCGCTCTCATGACCGCAGCCGCGGCCGTCCCGACTCACCTTGCGAGCGTCCGTGCGCAGCCGGAGGCCGACCCGAGCTGGGGGGAGGACAGCGACGCCGCCGAGGAACCATCTGAGGAGGCGCCCGTAGATGGCCAAGAAGATGAAGTCACCGACGCCTCGGCCGCCGAAGAGGTCCAGCCCGCCGCGCCGGTCCAGCCCGCGGCTCCGATCCCGACCGAGCCCATCGTACCCAAGACCATCGATGACATCGTCGTCCCCGACAACAAGGGTGTCGGCATGATGGCCGCTGCGGGCGCGGTCGGAGCGGTCGGGTTGGGCGTCATGGCATGGCGTATCTCTCGCATCAAACGGCTGTGCACCGCCGACAACGTCGGCATCACGAGCGTGTCTGAGGAGGACCTCGAGGACCTCAGCGGTGCGGCGGGCAAGTGCCTCTTCTCCGCGCGAGGTGGGAATGCAGGGCTGTGGGTGCTTCAAGCCCTGCCCAACGCGGTCAACTGGGGGCTCGCGCCCGGCGCAGCGACGCTCCGCGCCAAGTCTGACGCGGTGCGCTCGGTGAAGACCGGTGAACTCCAACGCAAGCCGGGCGTGTTCATCGGAACCGGAGCCGGGTTGCTCACGGCCGGTGGCGTCGGTCGCATCATCGTCGCGGTGATCCGCATTCGCGCGATCAACCCACTGAAAGGGATCGCGATCAACTGCCTCGACGGCGCCGACACCCAGGCCGACAAGTTCTTCGACTGCTACGCGGACCGCAACGCATTCCTCTACGGAATGCACCAACTGAGCTCCGCGACCATCGCCGGCGGCGCGGGCCTGCTGGCGTATGGTGTCGTCTACAAGCGAGAGCGACGCAACTACGAGCGCAACTACGGCGCCGAGAAGGCGGCCAAGGTCGAGTTCACCATCGCTCCCGAGCTCTCGCTCGACTACAGCGGAGTCTCCGCGAACCTCCGGTTCTAGGCTGCCACCATGCGCCGTGAGCGGGGTCCTAGCAGCCGAATCCGTAGAACGTAAGGCGGCGGACGGCGCCCGAGGGTGAGCTCCTGCTAGCGTGGGCCATGCGTTGGAGCGTAGGGCCATGGGTCGCGTTGTGCCTGACAACAGGCTGCTCGGACTTCGCGGGGGCCGACAGCGAAGCCACGGGGTCGGGAGCCTCAGGTGAGGCGACCGGCGTGTCGACGAGCGCGGAGTCCAGCGCGACCGCAGTGACCGCGACCTCCGCCAGCGGAACCGCCCCCGCCACAACCGGCACGAGCAACCCGGCGACGGACACCAACGACTCCGCAGACACCACCACCGCAGGAGGCAATGAGAGCACCGATTCGCCGGGTACGACCAGCACCACCGATGCGACGGATTCGGGGTCGACCGCCGCTCCGGCCGCTTGCGACAACACCGTGATGGACGGCGACGAGACCGACGTCGACTGCGGCGGTTCTTGCGACACGTGCGGGCTTGGCCAAGGCTGCGACGCGGGAACCGACTGCGCCACTGCATTCTGCGCCCCGTCGTCCACGTGTGAGCTGCAACAACCGATGGTCTGGCTCGACGCCCTCGACGACGGAACGCTCTTCAACGATGACGAGTGCAGCAACAGCCCGGCCACCGACGGACAGCAGGTCTACTGCTGGACCAACAAAGGCACCGCCGGAGGCCTCTTCCTCGACGAAGGTGGCCAGCCCAACTATCGCGAACAGAGCGACGGGGTCGAGTTCAGCGATGACTCGATGGTTTCCGAGAGCAACATCTTTGGCGGAGCGCTCGGAGACGTCAGCGTCTTCCTCGTCCAAGAAGAGACGGACAGTCGCAACTCGTACGACTTCAACCTCAATCACCCCGAGCAGGGCGGCGAGCGATACTCGAGCCACATCCCGTGGGGCAACTCCGACCGGCGTGTCATCTTCGACATTGGGGGTAGCAACGACGCCGCGCGCGTTGCCACAGCCCCGGACCCCATCGCCGTCCACGAGATCCATCTCTTCAGTTTCGTGAACTCCGCCGACGCCGACCACCGACTCATCTTCGTCGACGGCGCGCAAGAAGCCTCCGAGGCCGGAGCCCTCTCGTCCGAGGCAGGGACGGTTTCGCTCGGCAACGGAAACCGCGTCATCCTGCATGAGTTCCGCGTGTACTCGCCAGCTCCCAGCGGTGCGCAACGGCAAGTCATCGAGGGCCAGCTCGCCTGTCGCTGGGGTCTACGGGATGAGCTCCCGGCAACCCATCCGTACTACGACCCGGATGGTGAGTCGCCGGCGAACTGCCCACCGTCGCTGTAAAACCCGAAGGGAGCCACGCGTGTGCGCCTCCCTTCGAGAAGTTGTCAGCCAGCCCCGAACAGGGGACTGACGTCGGTTTGATTGGAGTTGTGTTGCATGCGGACCTCGCTGTGACCCGGGCGGGCGGCTTCTCTGGGGAAGTGTCGAGAGTGACAAGATGATGACAAGTCACCCGACCCCGCGTTTCGAATGAGGCGCTGACAAAGGCCGCGCCGGTTTGCACACCGCAGAATGCTGGTGCGCCCCCGACGGTCCGAGGCCCCTGCCCTCGTACGCCGCCGCGGAGATGGAGGTGTAGCAGCGACGGGGAGCGCGTCAAGGCGGGGCGGACTCGACCCTGCGAAGAAGTCCTGGCCAGTGTGCTCCCAGCGCGAGGGCGCGGACGACATACATCGACACGAAGGCCAGCCAGACGCCCGCGTTTCCCAGGCGCGGTGCGAGGAGGTGGTCGAGTCCGAGATAGACCGCGGTTGCGATCACCGCGGACGTCCGTAGTGCGCGGCCCTGGGTTGCGCCCAAGAATGCGCCGTCGAGTTGCCATGCAGGGACGCCGAGGGCGGGGACCACAGCGCAGTACGGCAGGTAGCTCAGCGCCATCGCTCGCGCCTCGGGGTCGGCAACCACCCAGACGATGAGCGGACGGCCGATGGCGAAGAAAAGCAGCGAGATGACGACGCCGAGGGAGAGCGCCAACTCGCTGGTGACACGCATCGCCTGACGGACTCGGTCTCGGCTGCCAGCCCCGACAGCTTCGCCGATCTCTTTCTCGGCGACGAAGGCGAACGCGTCGAGGACGAAGGCGGCGACCGCGATGAACTGCAGCAAGACTTCGTTCCCCGCCAGCGCCGCTGTGCCAACCGCCGCGCCCGAGTTGACAAACCAGGCGAAGCACAGCAGCAGCGCGAGGGTGCGAATCAGGATGTCCCGGTTGGCGGAGAGCAACGCCCAGAGCTTGTCGCGATCGAAGAGCTTGGCGGGGTCGCGGAGGGAATCGCGGACCAGCCAGGTGCCGAAGCCAAGAGAGACCCACTCCGCGATCGCCGTGCCCGCCCCGATGCCTGCCGGTCCCCAGCCTCGGGCGCCGGCCAGCCACGCGTCGAGCCCTGCGTTGACGACGTTGAGCACGATTTGGAACGCGAGCAGTGCCCGGGTGCGGCCCGTCCCCAAGAGGTAGCCCGTGACCCCGTACCCCATCAACGCCGCGGGTGCGCCCCAGACCCGAGCTCGGAAGTACTCGCCGCTGAGCAGCTCGACGTCGGCGGCGGCGTCGAAGGATGCGAGTGCAGCCCACTCGATCGGTCGTGCGCCCAGGACGATCAGGGCCCCGATGCCCGCGGCGACGATGAGGGCACGGACCAGGTGCGCGCGGGCTTGGGCGTCGTCGTTTGCGCCTTGGGCCTGCGCGACGAGGCCGGTGGTGGACATCCGCAAAAAGCCGAACGCCCAGTAGACGAACGAGAAGATGACTGCGGCGACGCCAACCGCCGCGAGGTCTGACTTGCCGCCGACGCGGCCCATGACGATCGTGTCCACCACCCCGGTCAGCGCAGTGGCCGCTTGGGCCAGGACGACCGGCCACGCGAGCGCGAGCACGGACATCCGGGTCAGGCGTGAGCGGGTGGCGGGCATCGGGTTGGCGGGACCCTACACGAGGTGGATCCTTCAAACCGGGCGGCCCGCGCCACGGGTCGGCTCCGGTCCTCCGAGGCCGTGCTATCTTCGTTCGGTGGCTGCGACAAGACCAACGGAGGACAAGCCCTCCGACGTGGATGTCACGCTCCTTCACGCGAGCCTCGCCCTTTCCCTCCGGGAGCGGCTCAGAGCATGCGTGCGTACCGGCCGCATGACGCAGCGATTCCGCCGTGTCCCAGACGCAAGCTGATCAGGAATCGCTCATCGACGCGCTCGTCGCCGGTGGAGTCGAGTTCATCGTCGTCGGAGGCATCGCCGCCGTGCTTCACGGCGCGCCGATCTCGACCCGCGACCTCGACATCGTCCACGCACGCGATGCTGAGAATGTCGAACGACTGCTGAGCGTGCTGGACCAACTGGCCGCCCGAGTGCGGGACCTCGCCGGACGTGATCTTCGACCCAGCAAGAGCGCGTTGCTTGGGACAGGCCAGAGCCTCCTGACGACTCGGCTTGGACCCCTGGACTGCCTCGGCGCGCTCCACGATGGTCGCGACTTCAATGCCCTCGTTGGGCACACGTGCGAGCTCAGCGACGATTCACTGACGATTCGCGTGCTCGACCTGCGCACGCTCATCGCCGTCAAGACCGAGGCCGGCCGTCCCCGCGACCTGCTCGTCGTGCCCTTGCTCGAGGCGCTCCTCGACGAGCAGTGAGGCCAAACCGGGCGATACGGCCACATCCGAGAAGGACCGCAAAGACGTCGCTGGCAGCGCCCGCGCGCAACGACTAGCTAGAGCGCATCGAATAACCTCGTCGCGGTGGCTCGCGAAGGATTTGGGGCCGAGGGCGAGGAGCCCCCGTTTTCGCAAGGTGCACTCTTTGATTTCCGGCAGCGTCTGATCGAACACGGCCTCGACCAACGCCTCCTCGAACGCACCGTCGAGTTCGCTCGGGAAACCGGTGTTTTCGATTGGAAGAAGGTGCCCAAGAAGCTGCGCGTCGCCGTCGACTCAAGCCCCCTGCGTGGCGCCGGCCGGGTCGAGGAGCCGATCAATCTCCTCGCGCACGCCGCCAGGAAACTCGTCGCACACGTCGCTGACCTTCACGGTCTTCCGAACGAATTCGTTGTCGACGAGATGGGCATTCCTTTCCCTGCCAGGAGCGGGAGAGAACGCCCTGAATCGGCGACTCAAGCAGATCGATTCGATGGAACGATGGGTTCGAAGAACCTTCTCAGATGAGTCGCGTTTCCCACCGCTGCGCGACCATCTCCAGCTGCTTGAGAAGCTTCGCGAGCAAGACCTTGAGCCTGACCCAGACACACCTGGTCGACTCCGGATCCGCCAGGGAACAGCTCGGGACCGTCGGTTCTCGGTCGAGGATCCCGACATGAGAAACGGCCCGAAGAGTTCGACAAAGGCATTCAACGGCGACAAGCGGCACACCCCGCCACCGTGTTTTTTCTTTGCGATTGGCCAACCCAACCGGAGCTTGTTCGGATACGACCCTTCACCTCCCCCCCGGAGTCTCCATGACCACCTCGATCCGGCGCCTCACTGTCCTGCTCTCGACCTTTCTCCTGGGCTGCGCCTCGTCCGCCATCCGCCCCCCCGCCGACGTTCCTGCCGCGGAGGCTCCCGCTTCCATCCCCGTGCGCGCTGCGCGGTTCTCCTCCGTGGTGGCCGTCTGTACGTGCTACGTGAACATCATTGTGGGACCGACGCATCGTGTGGAGGTCAAGGCTCACAAGGAACTCGTAGACGGCGTCAAAGTCGACGTCGAAGACGGAGTGCTGACGCTCCAGTACTACCCGACATCTGTCGAGTACGCGCGCGAGCCGGTTCAGTTCGAGATCACGGTGCCGGAGCTGGAGATGGTGGACGCCAGAGTCGTCACCCATCTCTCGGTCACCGGGGTCCGTGGTGTGGATGACTTCTCGGTCGTGGCCGACGGTGCGTCGCACGTTGCGCTCGATGGTGCCGTGCACACGCTCCACGCCGAGCTGCACGGTCGCGCCACACTCGACGCCCAGAAGCTCGACGCCACCGACGTCGATATCACCATCGATGGACGCGGCGAGGCGGACGTCCAGGCCCGCGAGCTTCTACGTGCCTCGGTCTACCGATTCGGAAAGGTTCGCTATCACGTCGAGCCGGCGGCGCTCGAGGTGACCCACGGTCGCCGTCGCGTCAAGCCCGGCTGAGCCTCGCGATGGGCACCAACGTCTGTTCTCTCCGATACGCCGATCCGACTGGGCACGGCGCAGGCTGCCCGTAAGGGGCTTCGCAGATTGAAAACCACCACAACTCGTCATGATTGCTTGTCCGTCCCTCATTCTCAGCCTCTTCACAGTTGCTTCGAACTCCCTTCACGCGCCGGCAGAGAGCCACATCATTGGCGGATCGGATGCCGCGACGTGTGATTTCCCGGCGGCCGTGTTCGTCATGGGTACAGCTGAATCCGAGCCGCGAGAGTTTCCACGGTGCTCGGCGGTACTCGTGCACCCGCAACTCGTGTTGACTGCCGCTCATTGTTTGGACGGAGGGACGGTGCTGACCGCAGCTCGATTCGGCGAGGATGCACTGGAAGATCCATCTCGGACCGTGGAGATCACCAATTGTGCGAGGCATCCCGGTTACGAGAGTGTTTGGTCCAACAACGACATGGCGGTGTGCTCGCTAGCGGAGCCCATTTCCGATGTTCCGATCATCCCTCCATTGATGGGCTGCGAGGCCGAGGTCCTGCAACCGGGCACGGGTGTCATCCAGGCGGGGTACGGGTTTTCGAGCGTCGAGCCGTCACAGGGTATCGGCACCAAACGTTGGGCGCCCATGCGCATCCAGGCGTACCGGTGGACCGAGAACGACATTGTGCTGGAGCATACGGGGGATGGGACCTCGTGCGGAGGAGACTCCGGAGGACCGACCTATGTGCGAGTCGCCGATGGAACCTGGCGACTCGCCGCCGTGCTTTCGTCCGGGCACCCCCAAACCACCGTCGGCTGTGAGCTCGGCAGTGTCGTCGAGCGCGTGGACGGGTTGATGCCTTGGATCGAGGAGGCTACAGGCGTCGACATCACCCCGTGCCATGATGCCGACGGGACGTGGAATCCCGGCCCCGACTGCGGTGGCTTCCCGGCAGAGCTCTTCGGTGCCGAAGACCAAACCTGGAAGACGGGCTGCACCAGCCCGGAGCGTTCGGGGTTCTCCGAGACTTGCGGTGCTGCGTACGAGCCGGAGGTCCCCGGAAGCACTGGCGGCGAAGAGACTGGGGGCGAACAACCGGCGGAGACCACGGGCGGAGGCGACTCCAGCAGCGACGACAGCTCCGGTAGCGATGTCGAGACGACCGACATGGGAACGACAAGCGATGGCCAAACGAGTGGCGGCGGTTCGGGGGCAGAAGATGAATCGGATGGCTGCGGATGCCGCTCGGACGGGTCTGGCCCGAGTGCTGGGGCGCTGTTGTTCCTCGTCGCAGCGGGATTGCGACGGCGGAAACGCTCGCCGCGTTGACAGCCCTTCGCTCCCTCCGCCCCTCTGACTCCCCCAAGGGATCGCAGAGACTGCGCTGGCGCCGACTGGACGCAATGACTAACGTCGGAGGGGGTGGCCTGCGAACGTTTGGACTGTGTGCGTTTCTCGACCGAGCGTGAGCTCATCGAACTGCTGTACGACCGCTACGGCCTCGACGAGGTGCTGCGTCGCTACCTCGAGCAGCAGACCGCGGCACCTTGGTACGAGATGGTGGTCACCCGCCAGATGCGGCTCAGCCCCTTGATCGCGCCACGCCTCACGGGCTTGCTCGACACGGTGCGCACCAAGCTCGACTTCGAAGAGCCGGTGGAGCTGTTCGTCGAGCCCAACGCCGCGATCAACGGGTTTGCGTTGCACGGCGTCTCGGAAAAGAAGCCGCATGTCATCTCGGTGACCAGTGGCCTCGTCGAGCGGATGACCGACCCCGAGATCTGCTTCGTGTTTGGCCACGAGCTGGGACACCTTCGCTACAACCACTACCAATCGCGGCTGGCCAAAGCCGTGCTCACCGAGCAAGACGATCGCCTGCCCCCACTGCTCGAACGGCGCCTCGAGACCTGGGACCGCCTGGCCGAGCTCTCGGCCGACCGGGCAGGCTATGCGGCAGTCGACGGCGACCTCAGTGCGATCGTCAGCGCGTTCTTCAAGATGGCCAGCGGCCTCGGCCCCGAGCACCTGCGCTACGATATCGATGCGTTCTTGCTGCAGCTCGAAACCCTGCAACGCCTGGAGCGACGCGACTTGATGGCGCGCTTTAGCCACCCCGTCACTCCGGTGCGGGTGCGCGCCCTAGCCTTGTTTGGCGAGCGCGGAGGCTTCGAGAGTTCGCCCGAGCAGCTGCGGGCCACCGATCGCGATGTCGCCGAGCTTGCCCAGCTCATGGAGTTCGAGGCGGTCGAGGAGGTCGAGGTTCACGTCCGTGACCTGCTCGTCGCGGGAGGTCTGTTGGTGACCCACGTCGACGGCAAGCCTCCGACCGAGCAACAAACCACCGTGCTCCTACTGGCCCTGCTGCACCTGTGCGCGGACCCAGAGGCGTCGATTGGCGAGGTGAAGTCAGCCGACGCCGCACTCGAGATGTTCGACCGGTCGGCAGCGTGGCTCTCCGAGAACGCGGGCGAAGAGGCGTACACCGCCTTTGTACAGCTCAGCCACATTGCGGCGTTGGATGGCGAGCTGCACCCGAGCGAAGAGGCGCTGCTGCTCGAGCTCGCGGCGAAGCTCGCGATCTCGCAAAAGAGAGCGCAGGAGATTCTCTACGACGCGCTCACCAGCTATCTGCAAACCCAAGCCACGGGCAAGACCTCCGCGCCGGGCTTTGTGATGGGACCGCTGGGGTTGGATGGGTCAGACGACCCGGCCGCGAAGTAGCGGCCTCGGTCCCGACAGCAGGTGGGCGAGCGTGGCACAATGCGCTTCCTGCCGTGCCCTCTATTCGCCTTGTTGTCGGCCTCCCCCCAATCGCAGCGACGCACCAGGCCGCGGGGCCGCTGACTCCGAGCCAGCTCGGCAGGAGCCGAAGAGGACGACCCTGCACGTAGTCGGATTTTTTGATGGCTCACGATACAATGGCCCGCTACTGTCTGGACATGAGAGCCGTGGTCCGAGCAGGCCTTGCCGCGATGATCTGGCTGCAGAGCGGCTGTTTCACACCAAACCCGAATCGGGCAGAGGAGACCGCCCCGGACACGACGGCTGCGGAAACAGATACTGGAAGCACGACCGAGCCAACGACCGACGCCCAAGAGGACAGTGGCGTAGCGCCGTCGTCGTCGGATACCGGTTCATCGGCCGACACAGACCCGGGCACCTCTGGGGTGGGGCCAATCGACTGCGACAACTCCGAGACGTCGAACGACTGCGAGGCGCCGTCACCGTATTGCGACGGGTCCACCTGTCAGCCCTGCGACAACCTCGGTGGCGACGATTTCTGCGACGGGCGTTCCTCCGGGATGGTCTGCCACCCGAGCGGCGGATCGTGCGAGGCTTGCATCGAGAACGACGACTGCGGAGGCGGGTCGTGCGGAGACAGCTACAACTGTGTTGCCTGCGACGAGCACACTGACTGCGCAGGCACGGCATGCAACCTCGAGACAGGTGAGTGTCTCAGCACCTCGCTCGTTTTCTGGATCGACGGCACCGGTTGCGGCCCCCCAGGTCCACCCGACACAGACCCCGGATTCGGCTCAGAAAACCAACCCTACTGCTGGCTGACGACTGCGCTAGACCAGGTCGAATCCGGTCAGTCCGCGGTATTTAGGGTTTCGGGCGGGCCTGGGACCCAACCCGAGGTCGACCTGTCGACGGCTCCAGACCGGACTCTGGCATTCCTTGGTCTTGATGGGTGGACGCTGGGCGAGACCGGCTCTCCGTTCTCAGCCGGGAACGGCAGCACGGTGTTCCTCGACAGCGTGACAGTGAGGGGTGCTTCGGTCGCGGCACTAACGTGTAACAACGCTCGGCTGTGGTTGTCGAACTCGACGATCGAAGACAGTGCCTCAGGAATCGTAACCGATACCTGCTCCGCGCTCACGGTCGAACGCTCCCAAATCCAGCAGACTGCGGGACACGCAATCGATGCTCGCGGTAGCGACGTTACGATCGTGTCCTCGATGCTCGTTCGAAACGGAGAGACGGGCACCGATCAGAGCGCCCTCCGCCTCGAAGACTCCACGTTTGAGGTTCGATATTCCACAATCGTCGGTAGTCTTGGCGCTGTTGCCCGCGCATCACTCTACTGCCTTGGCTCAGGGGGAGGACTAGTTCGCAACAGCATTGTCTTGTCTCCGTCCGGCCCGTCTATCGACTGCCCAGTCGCGCACGTGACGGGAACCGTCGCTGACGTCGCTCCGAACAGCGGACGCGGCAACACAATCGTCTCCGACTACAATTTGGGGTGGTTTCAGGACCTCACCGCCTACGACGCGCACGTGACGGCCGGCTCCCCGTTTGAAGGCGCAGCAACGTGGGGCGATGGGGACCCACGGTCAGACTTCGATAGTGAGCGCAGGCTCGGATACGCTGGTTTCCCCGAGTTTGCCGGCGCCGATCAACCTTGAGCGGCCACCTTCTTCTCAGGCCAAGAAAAGATGCAACGACGACCCTGCGCGGTCGACCGATAGAGATGCACGCTATGGATATCCTCAGCTACTCAAAGACATGCCTTCTCCTTGTTTCCGCGCTAGCCACCTTTGGTTGCTTCGCCCCGGACCAAACCGTGACGTCGACCGAGACCGATCAGGGGAGTTCGAGCGGCGACCCAACCGGAACCGAGCCAACGACGCGTGGCACTAGTTCCAGTGCGAGCACCAACTCCGACGGCGGTACGACCGGCGCCTCGGCCACCGCGGGCATGGATACGACCACAACTACCTCAACGACTGGCGACGAGTCCGGGACCACCACAACCGGGGGCCCTTCGTCGGAGGGCAGCTCATCGGGGCCTGAGAGCGAGTCATCGACGGGTGCGGAGCCAGTAACCTGCGGGGACGGAGGCGTATGCGTCCCCGCGATACCCGATGGCTGGAATGGTCCAGTGGCGACTCGAACAATCGGGATCGATGAGGAGATCCCTCCGTGTGGCGGCGGCGTCTACACCGACCTGCAGGTCTCCGACGCCTTCGCGGGGCTACAAGGTGAGGACTACACCTGCGACTGCGACTGCGCTGGTCAACCGCTCGGGTGTGAGGCGGACGCCGCTCTCCAACTCAGCGCGTACCCGCCTTTGGAAGGACTCTCGCCGTGCACGAGTCCCAACTATGTCTACGACGAGACCATCGTATCCGGTGCACCGCAGGCAGTTTCGATTCCCATGGCAGATATTCGTGGCATCGTCCTTGAAGACGAGCCGACCCCGTCGTTGACAGGGTCTTGTGCGCCGAACGCAACAGTCGAACCGATGCCCGCAGGGTTCGACACCCGGACGATCGCCTGTGGCACGTTCGATGCTGTTTCGAAAGGTTGTGACGACGGCCTCTGCGTTCCGTTACCAACCGCCCCCTATCAAGCGGGAGTTTGCGTGTGGGCAGAAGGCGACCTTGAGTGCCCCGCGGGCTTCGACGACCGCAGCCTGTACAACGCGGAGTACTCCGATACTCGCGACTGCTCGACGTGTACCTGCGGTGCACCGACGGGCGCGTGCGAAGATCAGTCGATCCGGATCCGAGGCTGGTGTGAGGACGGTATCTGTTTTGGCGGGTCATGCGGTCCTGGGGGGACCTTCCCGTGCGAGGAGGAGCTGAACTTGTCCATCGAAGATCTTTCGACCTGTGGAGTCGTCGGGGCCCCCGACTTCTGCACACCGCTATGCGGCGCAGGGGAGATCTGCGCATCGTGTGTCGCGGGTCATACCCTACAGGAACTCCGCGACATCACCTACGACGCGGGTACTGCGAGTGCGAGCTGCAGCCCGAGTGGCGGTACCCCAGAGGGAGGGGTTGCCGGAATCGAACCGACGACTATCTGCTGTGCGGCATAGCCACAGCCGCACAGCCGCACAGCACAGGGGGTCGTCCGAAACAACTGTGATTCCCCGTTCGTGGAGACGCAGGAACGGGAGGAGCTTTGCGCCGGGCACCTCCTCGTTCCGCGCTTGTCTCACTCGATGACGGCGATGTTGTCGACGAAGAGCAACAGCGCGTCGTTGGAGTTGTTCCGGAATGCGACGTGCACATCCTGTCCGGCCAATCCACCGATGTCGACGCTGCGGTTCTGGATAGAGCCCTCCTCAGCGTCGAGCTGGAACGCAGGGTCGGCCGAAGGCACGACAAGGGGATCCAGAGCCAGGAACGCTGTCGGGTCCCCATCACCGATGAAGTCGGTGAACTCGGTCACGGTCGTCGGCACCACGTACACCTCGTAGCCGTCGGGGAACGCGGGGTTCTCCGTGAACGCGCTCCACTGGAGCGTTGCGGTTGCGCCGAGTGTGATGGCCGGCGAGATGATCCAGTCGTCCGACACGCCGACAGGGGCGTACCAAGACGTGCTGATCGCCCAGAATTCTCCGGCGGGAGTGAGCGGCGACTGCTCGTCGGCAACAATCCACGCTTCGTCCACGAAGGAGACCATGGCATTCGGCGTGAGGCCGTCGACATTCTGCACAGTCCAGCCTCCTGGCAATGCACCTCCTTGGAAGTCCTCAAGGAAAGTGAACGTGGGGACCTCGTACGAACAGAAGCCGCCTTCAGTACAAACAGCACCATCGGGACAGGTCTCCCCGCCGCTGCAGTCGAGCACGCACTCGTCTCCCGCGACGCCATCGATGTCCAGACACGCGGTGGGAGCATCGCCAGTGTCCGGCGCGTCGGGGCAGTCCATCGCCGGATCGACACAGTCGGCTGCGGCACAAACCTCCGTCATGCCCGTGGTCTTGTCGGTGTTCTCGATGCAGGCCTCGTTCTCAAGACAGACATTGTCCGGCTGACTTGCGCAGTCCGCATACCCGAACTCGGGGAGCAGGTCCCAGGCGCAGAACGAGTTGAACGCACACGACATCCCGTCGGGGCACGTCTGTCCCGCAGCGCAATCGAGGAGGCAGTTCCCCATCTCGTCGCCGGTTAGATCGTCGCAAGTAACGGGCGCGTCCCCAGTCTCGGGCGCCGGGTTGCAATCATCCACCGTCGTACAGCCGGATGTGCAGAAACCCAGCGAGGGATCGGCGGGTACGTCCACAATACATCCCTCGTTCGCGTTCGGGCACCCGGTGTTGTTGACACAGTCGCCATACCCGGGGTCGGCCGGGGCTTCCTCGCCGTGCATACACAGAGCGCTGGCAAAGCAGAACATGCCATCAGGGCAGCCGCCGGACGAGCAGTCGATAAAACAGTCATTCGCTGCATCCCCGATGACATCGTCGCAGGCGATTTGTTCGTCAAAAGCGGCATCCGGAGCCGCGGGGCAGTCGCATGCAGATTCGCAGCCGGAGAAGAAGCACGCACCGGAAGTCGCAGCAGCGGGATCATCGACGACGCACCCTGGTGTGAGCCCCGATTCAGAGGTGCAGACACCGTTCCCCCCCGCGACGCAATCCGCATACTCCCCGTCCCCCCAACCATCCGGGCAAAGCGGGGCGTCCCCGTCTTCGACACACAGACACGCGACACACTCGAAGTTCGCACCGCAGTCGGCCTCGACGGTATCCGGTGTGCATGCGTCGTCCTCATCACAGCCGGGCGCGTCGGTCGTGCTACCGTCCGAGCCGGTGTCGGGATCGAGCGTCGGGTCTGTCGTCGACCCCCCGGTCGAGGTGGGCTCGGTTGGGGTGACGGTCGGATCGGTCCCGCCGGTCGTGCCGTCTTCGGTATCGGCCTCGGTGTCGCCGGTGCCGGCCGCGTCATCGGTACACCCCGTGAAGCCAAGTGCGATCACAGCAGGAAACAGGTAAACGAGTTTTTTCATGTGCTTGTGCCCTTTTCTTATGCCTGGGAAGCCCAGCCCAGAGTCGACCGAGCCAGGGTACGGCAGTCCCCCGCCCCGGCCAATGTGGGTGGATTCACACCCGGGAGCCATGAGCCAGCCTAGCCGCCCGCCTGGAGCGCCTCGAGCTCGTCGGCGCCGGGGAGCGCGGAGAGGTCAGGCTGCAGGACGATCTCGATCCGGCGGTTGGCCGTCTTGCCCGCTGGGGTGGTGTTCGCGGCAACTGGGTGTGTGTCCGCAAAGCTCGCCGCGCTGAGCTGCGCGGGCTTCATCCCCGCCGACTCGAGCGTTGCCCGCACGCCCAGCGCCCGGGCAGCCGCAAGCTCCCAGTTGTCCCCGAATCGCTTGGTGTCGATCGGGACGTCATCCGTATGCCCCTCGACCTGGAACGATCGACCGGACATCTCGGCGAGCACGGCGCCGACCTCCCGGAGAGCGGACTCCCCTTCGGGGGACAGCGACGCCGACCCACTCGCGAACAAGATGTCGGTGGGCAGCTCGAGCACCATTCGACCATCGACGATCTTGATGCGGAGCTTCCCCGCATCGATCAGAGTCTGAAAGCGAGCGAGGAGCGTCTTGAACTCGTAGACCCGGCGCTCGGCCGCAAGCTCCCGCTCGTTGGCTTCGGCGAGCGCCCGCGTCATCGCCTCGATCGAGTCTTGCAGCGCATCCTGGTCGTTCATCGCATTGGCCAACTCAGCGGCGCGTGCGTCCCGCTGCACGGCGGTCACCTCGAGATCTCGGCGCAGAGAGGCCGCCTCCTGATGGGCCGCCTCGAGCTCAGTTTCGTAGCGAGCGAGTGTGTCGCGAACCTCCTCGAGTTCTCGGCCGTGTCGCTCGCTCTGCGCCCCTGCATCGAGCAGAGCCTGGCGAGCCTCGGCCAACTGTGCCTTGGTTTCGTCGTAGTCCGCCTTGGGAACGCAGGAGGCGATACAAAGCGCCACGAGGGGCGCGAACATCGATCGTCGCATCGCGGCGAACGTAGCAGGCGTCGGCCGCTGTGCCGCTTCGTTGTGTGGTGCAACGCGCAACGTCGTGTCATCGTGAGGGCGTGGGTCGCTGGGCTCTTTCGGTCGCTCTGGCGTTCTCCGCCGCGGGCTGCACGCGCCTCAATGGGGCGTTCATCGACGCTGGCCCTGAAACCGATGGGTCGGGCAGCGGGTTGGAGCCCACCGAGACCACCGAGACCACAGGAGGCATGACCGGCGACCCGACCCGCGACAGCGAGGATGGGTCTGCTTCAGCAGGCACGACAATAGATCCGACAGTCGTCCCGACGGTCGACCCAACCCACACCTCGACCTCCGGTGGGAGCACCACCGAAGCGGACTTCTGCCTCGCGGTGTACGGCGCGGATGGAGGATGCGACCCGTATGCCATGGGCTCCTGCCGGAACGGGGACTGCCGCCCCTACGGAACCTACGAAGAGCTGACCGGGATCGCGTGTGTCGAACAGCCCTCAGGGGTGGAGGAGGTCTTGCTCGGGGATGAGTGCGAGCACGAATGCGGTGGCCTCCTGGGATCAGATGGGTGTCCCGCCGCTTCTTTGTGTGACCCGTTCTCGGAGGAACCCATCTGCCTGCAGCTGTGCGACCCGGACGGGAACGCAGACTGTGGACCGGGCAGTTCTTGTTTCCTCTACGCCGCGGGTCCCGACACGTTTGGCCTGTGCCGCACCGGGTGCAACCCGTTGAACGAGCCCTCCGGATGCCCGAACGGGCAGAACTGTGTCGCGAGCAAGGGCGGCTTCGACTGTCAGCCGGCTCTCGACAACCCCGCGGGCCCGGGTGCACCGTGCGCTGCCCTCAATGAATGCAACGCCACGCTGATGTGTAGTGCCTTCGACAGCCTCGACTGCGGCGGAGCAGGCTGTTGCACACCGTACTGCTCGGTCGCGCTCGACGACTGCGGGATGGGGCAGCACTGCCATGAGCTCGACCTCGGGGTCGGTTTCTGCGCCCCCCCCGAGTGACGAACTCTACCGCGCCGCGCCCCGCCGCTGGCGGAGCTCGGCATCCATCGACCGCACGATACCCAGCAGCTCCTGAACCTTGGCGTCGACCTTGGTCGGGCTCCCGAGGTGTTCGTTCGTACTGCGCACCAGTGGCACCAGCGTCCGCTCGATGATCGCCACCTGCTGCGCCAGCAACTCCTCGACCCCTGGAGGCGCCTTGTTCTGGATGCTCACCTGCAGCTTCGGGCTCTGTAGCTCCGTCACGGCCGCCGAGAGGCTCTGCATCGCACCGATGAATGCGGCATCCCGCTGCGAGGCTTCATCCTTCTTGGATGCGCCCTGCTGCATGAGCTTCGCGGCGCCCATCACCGCGCGTTCAATGCCGGCGAGCTTGTCGGTCACCGCGGAGTTCTCCTGCATGGCCGTCTGAATACCGCCGAGCTTCTCGGTGAGCCCGGTGAGCTGGCCGGTCACCCGTGCGATCGGATCGTCCTCGCTCCCGCCCATGAGCTTGACCCGCCCGAAGTCCTTCTTGATCTGAGCCCACCGCGCTGCCTGCTCCTCGCTGAGCGTGCCGCGAAGCTCGCCGAGCTTGAGCAGGTTGTGCTCGGCCCCGGATGTGAGGGTCTGCGCCTCGCCAACGTAGTGGTCGTCGATGAGACGCCGCATCTCATCATCGTTCATGGCCGGCACGATCTTCTCGGCCAGCTTGGCCATGTTCCGGTACGAGCCCTGCAGCTGAAACCGAGGCTCGGTCCGGTACTGGTCGTCCATCGAGGCGGACTCGATGTACTGCAGGTTGACCTTGAGCAGCACCTCCTGCGCCTTGAACATGTGCTTCAGCACCGCGACGATCTCACCGATCTCAACCGCGGAGTAGCCGTGCGACAGCTCGGACGTGTTGACGTCCTCACCCTGAGCCATGCGAACCAGCTTGTAGATGTCGGCCTGCTCGCGGGTGGCCAACTGCGCGAGTACGGGGTTGGATGTGATCGCGTTCTCGATGTAGCTCAGCGCAAAGGCGTCGCCCTTGCCCGAGAGAATGTCGCCGAGGTTGTAGGTGTCGGCTCGGTTGGCGAGCATGTCCGGGATCTGGAACTTCTCGCCCGCCTCGGTGTACGGGTTGCCCGCCATGACCACGCAGAACTTCTTGCCGCGAAGGTCGTAGGTCCGCGTTCGGCCCTTCCAGACGCCCTCGATCCGTCGCTGCGCATCACACAACGAGATGAACTTCTGCAACAGCTCGGGGTGCGTGTGCTGGATGTCGTCGAGATAGAGCATCACGTTGTTGCCCATCTCCAGTGCCAGGTTGATCTTCTCGACCTCCTGCCGCGCGGTCGCGTTGGGAGCCTCGCTGGGGTCGATCGACACCACGGAGTGACCGAGCGCAGGCCCGTTGACCTTGACGAACGCCAGACCTAGCCGGCTCGCGACGTACTCCATCAGCGTCGTCTTTCCGTATCCCGGAGGCGAGATCAGCAACAGCAGACCCATCAGATCGGTTCGCTTCTTGTCACCCGCCGCACCAAGCTGCTTGGCGAGGTTGTCCCCGATCAGCGGCAGGTAGACGTCGTTGATCAGCTTGTTGCGAACGAACGAGCTGAGCACCCGGGGCTTGTACTCCTCGACCCGAAGCCGGCGTCGCTCCGACTCGATGACCGAGGTTCGGACCTCTCGGTAGTTCTGATAGCCCGGGACGCGCTCGTGCTTGAACCGCCCGAGGCGTTCGAGGAACTCATCGATGCGGAGGCCCAGAACACCACCTTCAATGAGGTCGTGCTGACCGAGCAACCCCGTTGCCTGGGCGCGGGTGAGCGATGCGTTGGCGTTTCGCTGAAGCGACCGCTGGGTGAGTAGGACACCCGCCGCCTCCCCGACGACGTGCCCGAGTCCGCGAACCTCCTCGTCCTTGGCCTGTTGAAGGAATGCCTCGAGCCACGACCGCGCCAAGCGGTACTGCGCGGCAACGTCCCCTTCGAGCGACTGCAGGTCGTCCTCCAGCGCGCGCCGGCCCGCGCCGTGAAGCTCTAGATACTCCATCAGGCCAGCGACCAGCTTACTGGCCTCCGCGCTGGTCGTGAACATCGGCCGCTCCGCGGTCAACTCCTCGACCAGGTAGCGACCTGTGGTCGGCGCGTGTGAGGCCGGCTCTGGAAGCCCGGTCGCCTCGAGGAACGCCTCCACCGCGACGGTCAGCTCTTCGCCCAGCTGCACCTGCGCACTCGACCCGCCGAACGCATCCCGAAGGCGACCCAAGCTGCGGGAGCGCAGATGCCAGGCGTCCTTGCGCGGGTCGTCGGAGTAGGCCCAGAACAAACACCCGACCGCGCGCGCCGTCGGTGCAAAACGCAGCAGTCCGGCGCTGTCGTGCAGCGTCACGAGTCTCTCGAGGATCGCGGTGGCATCGGCGTCGTGCACTCCGCGCTCGTAGCCCTCCTGATAGCGGGTCCCGGACACCTTCCGGACCAGCGCGAGTAGGCCGCCCTCTTCACGTTGGGCCGCGTGAAGCCCTGCCATCGACAAGTCTTCCCGGTCGGCCTCCGCATCAAAGAGAATCGATGCCGCGAGGTACTCGCCCCGGTAGACCGCGGGCGTTTCGGAGATCAGCGTCTGCGACCAGTAGTCCTTCGTCGCCAGGAAGCCTTCGTCGGTGATGGCCTCCATGAAGTCGGTCCCCGACACCGAGATCGCCATGCCGTCGTCCTTGGGCAGGACCGTGAGCTCGAGCGGCTGGGTGTTGACCGTGAAGCGGTGGGTCCCGAACTTGATGAGGTTGTCATCCCCATCAAAGAGCTCCGTTCGGTCCCGTAGACCGCGAAGCGCATCCTGTTTGGCGGACTTGATCCGGCTCTGCACCTCGTCGGACTTGACGGTGTCGCCCAGGTCCAAGATGCGCTCGGCCAGGTCACGCACCTTGAGGATCATCGCGTCCGAGGCGAAGTACGCGTTGAGCTCGTCCACCTCTTTGAAGCCCGACGCACGTCGCGTCACGCCTTGAAGGATCCGCTCTGCAGCCCCCCACAAGTTCTGGACCCGGCGCTGCCGCTCATCGAGGAGCTGCTGCTTCTTCTGCCCGAGCGCCTCGTAGACCTCTTCGCGCTTCTGCGCGAGCTCGCCGATGAACTCGTCGAACTCGGAGAACTTGCCCTCCAGCTCCTCGAGCTGAACCATCAGGCGCGAGAGCTGCTCGTCGCACTTCTCGGGGCTGTCCGCGAGGCTGATCGCACTTTGGACCGACTGGCCGAACAGCTTGAACTGGGCTCCGAACTCCGCCTTGCCTTCGGCAGAGAGCAACTCCTTGCGGCGGCCGGCGAGCGTGGCGCGGACCCGGTTCTGGTGCGCGAAGACTTCGCTGATCTGCTCGAGGATCCGGGTGCGCGCTGTCGGGTCGTCGACCTGCAGGTTCGACGCGACGTCGGACAGGACGTTGAGCCCATCGGAGACCCGATCGAGTTCCTCCTGAATCGGCTCGTACTCGTTGGTCTTCTCGACCGCTTGGCTGCGCTCGAGCAAGCGATCCAGCTCGGTGGTCAGCGGCGCGAGGGAGTCTTCCTTGAGCAGGAAGCCGACCGTGTCCCGCGACAAGCGATCGAAGTGCTCCACGACCTCGGCCTCGAGTTCATCGACCCGAGCCGTGTCCATGTAGCGCATCTCCTTCATCGTGATGAGATGGCCACGCTGGGTGCGAAGCTGGGTGAGTGCGTCCATGAACTGATCGACCTGGGTCCAGCTCTCGGGACGCAGATCGCGAACCAGCGTCTCTTGTTTGTCTGCCGCCTCGGCGAGACTCTCGGAGGCCTGCTTTCGGATCGCGACGACCTTCTCGAACTCGTCGACGATGAGTTCGGCGGTGCTGCGGATCTCGATCAGCACGCTCTTGAGGTCGAACGTGTCGGCCTCGCCGAGCCAGTAGTAGGCATCAACAGCGCGAGTGAGGTTGGCGATCAGGTCCTCGTAGACCTTGCGAGACGGGGTCTGTTCGTCGACGTAGCGCTTGATCGACAGGCAGTCGGAGATTCCGCGCACCAGGTCCGCGTTGCCGATCTTGCCCAGCAGCGAGTCCGAGGCGGGAGCTGCGGCGGCGAACTCGTCGCTGACAAACGGGGTCTGCCACACCTGCATCGGGTGCACGCGCGTGGGCTCGTCGCCCGTGAACCGGAACACGACCATGCGCCCGTCGTCGAACAACGAGTAGCCCGAGCATCGGATCGGGTTGCTCACCTCGCGGCGAATCATGTTGTAGGGAAACAGCGTGTACGTACCGGTCGCACGGTTGTGGAACACGTACAGGACGTCTTCACCGTTGGGCGACCGGATCGCGCGCTGAAACTCATAGTCGGAGAAGTCGCCGTCGAAGACCTTGTACTGGCCGTCCTGCAGGAAGTACCCGCCGGGAAACATGACACCGTGGTCCTCGGGCAGGCTCACGCACGCCTGTCCGATCGCATCGACGCGCACGACCGAGTGCGATCGCGTCGAGAACACCAGGTGTCGGCGCACCTCCTCGCGATACGGCAGGATGCGCAACAAGATCAGAGGCCCAACCCGGGCGTACTCGAACTCCGCGTCGTCGAGCGTCTGGTCGCCTTCAGCGACCGGCTCCGCGTAGATGCCCTCGCCAGATTCGGTGTTGTTCTCGACCTTGATCGTGAGGTCGCCGCCGGTGGTCTCGACGAACACCTCGTCTTCGATCGAGATGTGCGGGTATGCGCCGGCCACCTGGTGGTCGCGGGAGCACACGACCCACTCGAAGTCGTGCTGGGGCGGGAAGTCGTAGTCCCGCTCGCCCCGGTTGTCGCGATACTGTGGCTGCCCCTCGGCATCCATCGTCCAGCGAAACACCCGGACGTCAGACACCGCGGCGCCGATCTGAAAGACCGCCAGCGCTTTGGTCTCACTCCGCGTCAGCGCGATGAGCCGCGCTTCTTTGTAGAACGAGTACAGCTCCTTGAACTGAGTCTGGAACTCAGCGTTGGCGAGGAACCCGAACCCTCCAGCCTCGAACGCCACCGCGGAGACGTCGAACGTCTCCCCGTCTTGCGCGAAGTTGTGCAGGCTGAACACGTCGGAGGCACTCGTCTCCGAGCGAAGCCCCAAGAAGACGTTGTACCCGAACAGCAACCGCCCGCCGACCTGCAGGATGTCGCGCGGCAGGCAGTTGTTCTCCGTCCGCACGCGCTCGTTGCCAATCACCGCCAGCTCGGTCCCGCCGAACTCAGCGACCCGCGCGGCGTTGAGCTTGCTCGCCCGTTCGGACAGGTCTTTGGCCTGCGCAACGAGTCGCTCACGAATGACGTCGTAGCTGCCTCCGACCTCCTCGGTGCCCGCGGCGGTTCCGTCCACTGTTGCTTGCTTCTCGTCAGCCATGATCTCGGTGCGCGCGCCAGAGGCGGCCAGCTGGAAAACGGACGCCAACCGGGCGCCCCGTTTGGGGTGAAACGAAGGCAGCTTTGCTGCCGCAGTGAGGGGCCTTTTTTGAAAGGCCCCTGCCCTGACTCAACAGGGCCTCTTTGAAAGGCCCCCGTACGGACTCAGCCCTACACCTGATCGAGAAGACTGCGGACCTTGGCCTTGCCCTCGTCGTCGAGGCTGCCCATCAGCTTCATCAGCGCGCCTGAGACCGACAGGTCCTTCAGCGCGCCCGCGTCGAGGCTGGGACGCGAGAGAATCTCGCGAATGTCCTCGGGCAGGCTGCGATCCCCGTCGATGTACTCGCCCAACATGGTGCGAGCGCTGTCGGAGTTGTTGACCACGCCATCGAGCGCTTGGCCCATCGACACCGCGTTGATGAAGCGGTCGAAGAACTCTCCGTCGCCTCCCACGATGTTGATCTTGGCGGTGCCCATCGCTTCGGCCATGACCTTGGCCTGCTCTCTGGCGATGTTCTGACGCGCTTCGATCTGCTTGACGCGAACCTCGACGTCCTTGTCGAGCTTGATACGGAACTCCTCGTGCGCGCGGGTGCGCTCGTCGAGCTTGGCCATCGCCTCGGCCTTCTTCTCGAGGCCCTGGGCTTCTGCCAGGGCGTGCTCGCGGAGTTCGACCGCCAGCGCCGCGCCCATCTTCTCGGTCGCGGCCGCGTCGGCTTCTTTACCGGTCGCTTCAGCCAGCATCATGGCCTGTCGCGCGGAGGCTTCAGCTTCGCCCTGCTTGCGCACGGCCTCGGCTTCGGCTTCCTTGACCCGGACCAGCGCAATCCCTTGCGCCTCCCGGCCTTCGGCTTCGGCGACCATCTGGCCCTTGGTGACCCGAGCCTTGGCATCGCCCTGCTTCTCGACAGCGACAGCGTCGGCTTCCTTGACCTTGACCTCGGCCAGCCCGGACGCAGCCTGCTCGGCCTGCACACCTTCGGCGAGGCGAATCTTCGCCCGCGCCTCTTTGTCGCTGGCCTCGAGAGCAGCCTCGGCGAGCGTCAGCGTACGCTTGGCCTCGAACTTCGCGGCTTCTTCGTTGGCCTGAGCCTTCTTGACGTCGGCGACGAGCGCTTCTTCGGCCTTGGCTTCCGCAGCGATGATCGTGGCCTTCTTGGTTCGGTCGGCCTGCGCGATGAGCTGCACGTCCTTGATGCGCTCCTCCTCTTCGACGCGCGTCTTGTGCACGACGATGCGGGCCCGGATGACCTCTTCGATCTCTTTCTTCTCGATCTCCAGCGCCTTCTCCTTGGCGATACGCTTGAGCTCGGTCTCCCGCTCGCGGCTGATGGCCTCGAGCTGCTGGTCTTTCAGCACACGCTCTTGCTCGACAGCGACCACGCGCTCGCGGTTCTTACCGGCGACCTGGACCTGACGCAGCTTGTTCTCCTCGTTGATCGCGACTTCCTCTTCGAGCTTGATTCGGGCCAGCTCGGCCTTCTTCGTCTCCTCGGACTGGACCTTGGCGGTCTCCGCTTCTTCGCGAGCCTTTACGGTCGAGATTTCGCGGAGCTGCTTCGCCTCGGCGTCCGCCTGCTGGCGGTCGAGTTCGAGGATGGCCTCGCGCGTCTCGACATCCTTCTTCCGGGTGTTCTTCTCGGCATCCCGACGAAGCTCGTTGGTGAAGACGGCCTGGTTGGCGGTGATCTCGGTGATCTTCCGGATACCGCGCGCATCGAGAATGTTGTCGTGGTCGAGCGACTCGACCGGGGTCTGCTCGAGGTAGTCGATCGCGGCATCGTCCAGAACGTAGCCGTTGAGGTCGTCTCCGATGACCTCCATGATCTGCTCCTTGAACACATGGCGCTTGGTGTACAGCTCCTCGAAGTCGAGCTGCTTACCGACTGTCTTGAGGGCCTCGGCGAACTTCGCAATGAAGAGCTGCTCGAGCGTCTCCTGGTCGGAGGCGCGCGTGGTGCCGATCGACTGGGCCACCTTGAGCACGTCCTCGAGCGTCTTGTTCACCCGGACGAAGAACGTGACCTTGATATCGGCGCGGATGTTGTCCTTGCAGATGAGGCCCTCCTTGTGCATCCGGGCGATCTCGATCGTCTTGACCGAGATGTCCATGATCTCGTAGCGGTGCACGACCGGGATGACGAGACCACCGGTGAAGAACACCTGGACTTCGGACATCTTGTTGACGATGAGCGCCTTGCCCTGGTCGATCTTGCGATAGAGCTGGGAGTACAGGGCCATCGTCCCCAGGGCGAAGAAGATGAGACCGCCAACGGCGATCGCGATTGTGATGAGGGTTTGGGTCTCAGGCATGGCGTGGGCCTCCTTTGCAGCTGCCGGTCGAGCAAGTCGCGGGGCGTGTTGAGGTGGACATCTCGGCTCGCAGTGCGCGAGGGGGATGAAGAGGAAAACGAACGAAGGAAGTCGGCAACCCGGCGCGACGTGTCACTTGCGGGTGGCCTCCGAAGGCAGCATGTCGTCCACAGGCGTGACCTCGTAGACTTCGCGCTCGCGGTCGTACGATACGACCAGCGCCTTGCTGCCTCGGCTGAGGTTGTTCTCGGAGTCGCACCGAACCGAGATGATGAGTCCAGCACCACCATCGTCGGCTTTGGCGGACCCGAACTTGGTGTCAACGCGGCTGGTATCGATACGGACGACCTTGCCGACAAGTCCCCGGCGGTAGGTGGTTTTCTCGACCTTCAGCACCCGCCCCAGCGGTCGGACGAAGAGCGAAGACAGCGGCAGCGAGGCGACCACTGCACTCAAGGCGATGGCACTGCCCGCAAGCCAGCCGGGCATGAAGGACGTCATCTTGGGCAGGAGCGAAGCGGCCATCAGGTTGGTCGCCGTCCAGGAGAACAGCAGCCACACCGAGAGCACGAGCGTCATCGGGACCGTGCGGAGCTTGAGGGTGAGCAGGAGCGAGCCCAGGAAGCTCGCGCCTTCGACAGCGCCGTCCGCTGCAGCCTTGGCCGCCCCGTGAGCCGCACCTTCGCTGGCCCCTTCAGCGGCGCCTTCGACAACACCTTCAGCGGCGCCCTCGGCTGCGCCTTCGACAACACCTTCTGCCGCGCCTTCTGCCGCGCCTTCGACGAGCCCTTCGGCAGCGCCTTCTGCAACACCCTCCACAACACCTTCGGCCGCTCCATCTGCGGCGCCATCGAAGCCGTCGAAATCAAAGTCGAGGGCGTCGACGCCAAGCGCACCGACGATCACCATGAGCCAGTAGGCACAGCAAACGGCGAGCAAGACGGTGAAGATCACCGTCGGAAAGCTGAACGTGGTGGCGAGGAACTCTGTCATCAGGGGCGTCTCGAGGTCGGGGCGCGCGCATGTCCACGGAGGTGGAGCCGATCACGTGAGCGCACGCGATTCGAACCCCTTCCTACCGTCAGCATCCGTTCGGGAGGCTGCCACAAGATCGCAGAAGGCGTCGAGGGGAGCCGCTCGGGTCAGACATGGGGGCAACACCCCAGGACCAGACCTATTCCCGACGGCCTCCTGGCCGGCATCGCTGTAGGTGCCCAGTCCCAGTGGCACGTTGCGCCACGGCAAGGTGGCGGGGCCAATGACACACTGCGACTCGTGTCTCGCCTGCTGCTCGCCACACTCGGACTGATGCTGCTCGGATGCTCCTCTCGCCCAAGTGCTCCGGCTCGCGCCCTCCCCGAGGCAAGCGCCGCCCAGCAGGCCTGGCATTACACCGCGACCGTGGCCCCGGATCGGTCGAAAATCGAGGTCCGCCTGTGCTTCGAGGGCCCGCCCGGAGATCGGCTCATCTCCTCCAACCGCCGGGCCGCGGACTACATCGAGCACGTGCGGGTCGAAGGTCGACGCATTGCCAAGACGGGGCGGAGCTTCAGCCTGACGGACGTGCGTGCGGGCGACTGTCTCGACTACGTGGTCGACGTGCTGGGCATGACCCGGGCCGAAGGATTCTCCCGGCATGTGCGGACCGAAGGTGAGAGCGTGTTGCTGCGCCAGAGCATGTGGCTCTGGTGGGCCCGCGGTCTACCCGAGGACATCGACGTCACCCTCACGCTCAACCTACCCGAGGGCGTTGAAGCCTCGGTCCCCTGGACGGCGATGCCCGGAGAAGACCGCTCGGCCCGGACCTGCCGCTACCAGCTCGACTCCACCGTCTTCCGGTGGATCGGCTACAACGCGTTCGGGGATCTCGGACTGCAGCGCTTCGAGACCGGCGGGACGGAGGTCGAGGTCGCGACACTCGACGTTCCCATGCGTGCCACGAAGTCCGGCCTCGAGGCGTGGGCGAGCGATGCGGTCGCCTCCTCGGCGGAGCTCTTCGGCGGTTTTCCGCGAGAGCACCTGCAGATGTTGGTCCTCCCGGTCGAGGGAAGCGGCTCCGGCTCCGTGTACTTCGGCATGGCCGGGCGCGGCGGCGGCTCGGGCGTGTACATCTTGATGGACGACCATGTGGACGACCATGAGCTCCTGGGAGGTTGGACCACCACGCACGAGCTGCTGCACCACGGGATGCCGTTCATCAACGACGCCTGGATGGCTGAGGGTTGGGTCAGCTACTACACCGAGCTGCAGCGCACCCGCTTGGGGCATCGCGACGAACGCCACGGCTGGCAGAAGCTCTACGAGGCCTTCGGGCGAGGTCGGCGGACCGAGCGCTCGGGCACGCTGCAGGAGGTCAGCGATCACATGCACGACAACTTCGGCTACCAGCGGGTCTACTGGGGCGGGGCCGCCGTTGCCTTCGCCGTGGACGTTGCGTTGCGGAAGGACTCGGGCGGAGACAAGAGCCTCGACGACGCCATGCGATTCCTGCGGTCGTGCTGCGGGGAGGCCCGGCACAAGTGGGATGCCGCGGAGCTGCTCGCCAAGCTCGACGTCTGGTACGGGAAACCGCTGTTCACAGAACTCGCGCAGTCGATCCTGTCGCAGCAGGGGTTCCCAGACGTCGAAGCGACGTTTGACGCGTTGGGGATCGACACCTCCTCCGGGCGGGTCCTCATGAACGACGACCATCCGATGGCGCAGCAGCGACGCGCGATGATGGCCCCGCGAAAGAACTGACCGCGCCGCGCCGTGGCTCCTGCAACGTTTGCCGGCGCTGTCCCAGCGGGGGACGGTATGCACAAAACATGAAGCGCAACGAGCCTCTGTCCACGGTGATGAGCACCGAGCTGACGACGGTCAACATCACCAACAAGCTGAGCGAGGTCCGAAAGCTCCTCGCCGAGAAGGGGATTCATCACGTTCCCGTGGTGAGCGGCACCAAGCTCGTCGGAATGATCAGCGCGACGGACATGATCCGAGTGAGCTTCTCCGCGTACGGCGCCGACGCCCGCGCCGTGGACGCGATGCTTGATCACGAGTTCTCGGTGGAGAAGGTGATGTCCGCCGATCTCACCACGCTCTCCAACACCCAAAAAGTGCGCGACGCCGCGGCAGTCCTCGCCTCGGGGAAATTCCACTCCGTTCCGGTCGTCGATGGCGACCAGAACCTCGTGGGCCTCGTCACCAGCACCGACCTCATCCGCTACCTCGCGGACCAGTTCTAGTCGGGAGACAATCATCATGACCGACCTCGAAATCGGCAAGTACATGAGCCCGCTGACCATCTCGATCGGCGTGGAGCAGTGCCTCAAGACGGCCGCCGCCAAGATGGCGGAGCACACAGTCCGGCACCTTCCGGTCCTCGAGGGCGGGCGCCTCGTCGGCGTCCTCAGCGAGCGCGACGTGCACTGGCTCGCCTCATTGGGCACCGACACCTCCACGGTCGCGGTCTCCGAGGCCATGAGCGACATCCCCTACCTCGTCCCAGCGAACACCTCCGCCAGAACTGTCGTCCAAAAGATGCACGCGGACCGGCTCGGCAGCGCGCTGATCGAGGAAGACGGACGTCCGGTCGGCATCTTCACCACCACCGACGCGCTGCGACTGTGCGGCGACCTGCTGTCGTAGCAGCACAGCGCAGCTCAGGCGCAAACGCCTGCGTTCAGGTTCGGCCGGCGTTTGGCCGTACGCTCTCCGGGTGACACACGGAGGCCGAGCCTGAATCCCCTCAATGAAATCGTAGACGCCCTGGAGATGTGCAATATCACGCTCCTGGTGACTCTCGAGCGAGAGCACCAGGCCGCTGATGTCACGCGGACATCGTAGGCGGTGCGGCATGGCGGCGCGTGTCGCCGGATGGCAGGATGTCGGTCCTGGGCGCCAAACAAGCATTCGTCGGACCGGTGACGCCGCTTCCGATTCGGTCGCAGACCCAAGACGAAAACGCGACCCTGCGAGAGATTCGCCAGCGGCTGGCTCGTGCGATCCGAACGGTCTGTCCGGCTGCGATGGACGCTCACAGCGAAGACATCGTGCAGCTGGCGATGCTGCGCGTGGCCAAGGTCCGCAGTCAGGCCCGCGACGCTACGCCGCTACCCACCTCCTATCTGTGGCGCGTCGCGTACTCCACGACGATCGACGAGCTTCGCAAGCTGCAGAGTCGGCAGCGGACGGTCGATGGTGCGGCTGAGGCTTCCGTCGCTGGTCCCCGAGTCGTGCCTTCGCCGGACAGCTCGGCCGAAGCACGGCAACTCGGCACGGCGATTCGATCCTGTCTGCGCGGCTTGGGCGAGCACCGTCGTCGTGCGGTCAACCTCTATCTCCAAGGCCACACGGTGCCTGAGGCAGGCTCGTTGCTCGGCTGGAACCGCAAGCGGACCGAGAACCTGGTCTTCCGAGGGCTTGCCGATCTGCGCAACTGTCTCGATGGAAAAGGATTCTCGCCGTGATCGAGCCCGCCGCCCCACCGCCTAGCCCACCGTCCGCCGAGACCCTCGCCCGACTGCGCGCGGGCTTTGCCGATGTCGCGCCCGGGTCTGGCCCGACGACTGCCGATGCCGACCAGATCTGGGCGGCCGTCCACGGGCCCGTGGACGGAGTGCCAGAACCCGACCGGGAGGCGCTCATCGACCGGCTACACGAGGATCCCCAACTCGCCCTCGAGTGGCGCCTGGCAGCAGCGCTCGGTCCCATCGAGGCCGACGACTTGCCCGACCTGGCAGAGCCCGCCATCCCATCCAACCAAGATGTGTCGTGGCCGCGCGGGGCCACCGTCTCCACCGCGGTCGGTGTCGCCGTCGCAGCCGCAGCCGCCCTGGTGCTTTGGATCGCGGCGCCCAAGCCGACCCCGCCTCCCTCGTCCGAGCCGGCAGCGCTGCGGACCCCGCAGGGGCACTCGCCGCTGTCCACCGCGCTTCGGGCCGATGCCCCCCTTCCGCGAACAGATTTCCGCCTGAACTGGTCATCGGACGTCGAGAGCGCCTCCGCGTTCTCAGTCCGCGTGACCACGCAGGATCTCGAGCCAATCTTCGAGGCCCACGACCTCTCGGCGACGACGGTTCGCGTGCCCACGACCGCCCTGGAGTCTGTGGCTTCGGGCACCGTCTTGCTTTGGCGGGTCGAGGCGATCGGGCCAGCGGGACGTCGCCACGCGTCCGAAGTTTGGGAGCTCACCGTCGAGTGATCGCACGCCTACGCGGATTCACCCTCGCCGCCATCTTGCCACTCACTGTGGCTCCGCTGCTCGCCCACGGCGCGAAGCCATTGGCGCAGTGCCGCCGAGACGTTGACGCCGAGCCCCGAGTTCGTGAGTCGTGGGGGTGCTTCTACCGAGCGGCCCGCGGAGGTGTGGAGCGAGCCGAGGCAGAGGCAGCGTTGCACGCCAGCATGACCCGCCATGCGAAGGTCCTCGAAGATCCGCGCCCTCGCGGATACGCGCAGCTAACCCTGGCCAACATCGTCTCCGAACAAGACTCCAGCGCAGGACTCACGCTGTATGCGGACGCCCTGGAGTCCCTACGAGCCGGAGAAGATCACCTGCCCGTGGTCCTGACCCTACTGAACATGGCGCATCGGTTTCGGGTCGTGGGGAAGCCCGAGCGTGGTGCCGAAGCGCTCGAGGCAGCGAGGGTCGCCGCGTCGGCCCTGGGTGAGCCCAAGTGGATCGCGACGGTCGCGGTCGAGTCCGTCCGCCACGACCTGCGCACCCGCGGAGACCTCGGGCACGCCGAGCGAACGCTCGCAGAGGTCGAGCCCCTGCTGTTTCCCCAAGGGAGCTATCAGGCCAAGGTGGCGTGGCTCAACGCTGCGGCATCCGTGGCCCAACACCTGGGCAAGCTGCACGCAGCTCACGATCTGGCAAGACGGCTCGTGGCCCTCGCGACTCAGGCCGGGGACCACTACGTTCGCGCCACCGCTTCGTACAACCTGCTCCTGCAGCAACGCAACCTTCGGTTCGAGGCCGGCAGCGCTGAGAGCCCCAATTTCATCGAAGAGGTTCGGCGCGCGGTGGCTCTCGCAAAATCCGCCGAGAACACGGCCGCCCAACTGAGCCTCGAGCAGCTCCTGAGCGACGCGCTGGTTGACGCCGGTGCGCTGCAAGAGGCGGAGTCCATCGCGCGAGGCAGTCTCTCGGCGGGCACGTTTTTTGGCGACCCACGCCTGGAGATCGGGGCGCGCTTTGGTCTGGCCCGAGCGTTGCTCCGACGAGCAGGGGGACTCGAACCCGCCGTCCATGCGGAGCTACGGACGCTCATCGAGCAGGCGCGTGCGCTGGCCGAAGACAGCGGCCAGGCCGACCTCCTCACCGTCGCGCGCCTGCTCGAGGCCGAGGTCGCCTGGCGCAACGGAGATCCAGTACTCACGACTGCAGCCCATGAGGCGAGCTGCGCCACCTTTGAGACCGTCCGTTCGACCCAGGCCAACATGCAAGGCCGGGCGGAAGTCCTCGGACGACAACGCGAGGTCTTCAAGAGCTATCTCGCCCACCTCTTGGAACAGCCGGACGGCACGACGCCCGGGCCGGCCTCCGTCACCGAACACGGCACGCTCGCCGCCGCGTTTCGCGTCAGCGAACGCTACCGCGCTCGGGTGCTCCGGGAGACCGCAGCATCGACGGGCGCGGGTCCTCACGCCGACGGCATCCGTTCCGCGATCACCCAGGCACAGCGACGGCTGAGCGGTTCGGCGCTCACGCAGGAAGCGCGCCGGAGTGCACTCGATGAACTCGAGGCACTCGAGCGAGACGAGCTCGACGACCTCGCCGGACAAACGTCGGTGCTGACCCACGAAGGTCTTGTCTCCGCGCTCGAGCTCTCCAAAGCCCTAGGACCAGACGAGGCGCTGCTGTCCTACCAACTCGGCGGACAGTTCGACTTTGCACAGGACCCCGACCGTGGGTCGTGGGTCCTGGTCGTCACCCGTACCCAGATTCACGCGGCTCGCTTGCCGGCACACGCGCAGCTTCGACCCGCGCTGGAGATGTTCGGTCCCGCAGTCGAGCAAGGACTCGAAGCGCAGCTGCACACGGCTGCGAAGACCCTCGGACGGCAGCTCATCGAGGAGCCGCTGCGCGCCCTTCCTCAGCCGCCGACGCAACTGACCTTGCTGCTCGATGACCAGCTGCACAAGGTCCCATTCTCTGCCATGCGAGGGGAAGATGGGCGACTCCTCATCGAGACCTACGATCTCGCCGTGGCTCCGTCGGCCACGGTCTTGCGGGATGTCCGGCGAGATGCACCGGACCCTCACGTGCGACCGCGCACCGTCCTGGCCCTCGCCGACCCGCTCGAACGCAGCGAGGCGGTGCCGTCCATCTTTGCCCGAGACGACACCGCGGCGCTTCCGCTCCGCCCCCTTCCCCACGCACGAGCCGAAGCCCAGCACATTGCGCACGCACCCGGTGACCAGACGTGGCTCGGGGCCGACGCGAGCGAGACAACCTTGCTCGCGACGAACCTCGAGGCGTTCGGCGTTCTCCACTTTGCGACCCACGCCATCGTGGACGAACTGCGACCTGGGCGCTCGGCAATCATCCTGGCTCCCGGCGATGCCGACGGCCTGCTCCAGCCTCGCGACATCGCCCAGCTTCAGCTCGAAGGAAAGCTGGTGGTGCTCTCCGCGTGCCAGAGCGCCGGCGGCCAGGTCCTCGGCGGCGAAGGCGTTGTCGGCCTTGCGCATGCACTCCTCAGTGGCGGTGCAACGACTGTCGTCGGCACGCTGTGGCCGCTCCCCGACGACGACGCCATGCGCCTGTTCGAGCGGTTCTATGCCGAGCTCGACGCCGGCCAATCCGTGGCCTCCGCACTGGCCCGTGCGCAGGCAGCCCTCGCCGCCCAAGGTGCCCCGAGTTCCGCCTGGTCAGGAGCGGTCGTTCTCGGAGACGGCGCGCACGTGCCCTTCCCCGGTGGCCGCGCAACCGACCGAAAGGCGGACGAACCCGGAAGCGATACGCGATGGCTGTGGTGGGTCGGCGGTCTCGGGCTCCTGCTCGCTGGCGTCGGCGTGGTGGCGGGACGACGGCGTGCGGGCCGCCGCGACGACGGGGCTTCGTAGCCGTCCCACGCTGCGGACGGGCTTGCGCTGCAGACCGCAGCCCGCCAAAGTGCGGTCTGTGGCCTCGCGGCGCAACATTGCGATCACCTTCGCCGGAGGCGGTAACCGAGCGTTCTATCAGCTCGGCCTGCTCCACGGCTGGGAGGAGCGCTTGCGTCCCCGACTCGCGGCGATCTCAGCGGTGAGCGCGGGCGCGTGCGTGTCGACGTTGTGGCTCAGTGGGCGGGAGCGGATCACGCGGGACTTTTGGCGGGCGCGTAGATCCGGTGTGACGAAGAACTTCCAGTGGACCCGTGTGCTTCGAGGCAAGTCGCCGGCCCCCCACGGTCCGATCTACCGGGACACGCTCCTTTGTGCGTACAGCGAGGGAGGCCTGGAGCGGATTCGGGAGGCACCGTTTCCGATCTGGATTCTCACGGCTGCGTTTCCTCGGGGTGTCCCAGCCGCCGCGGGCGCCATGCTTGGCTTCGGGACCTACAACCTCGAAAAGCGTCTCGAGCCCGGACGTGTGCATCCGGAGATGGCGCGCAAGCTGGGGTTTCGACCCAAGCTCGTCGACGCCCGCGACTGCACCTCGCCCGAAGAGCTCGCCGATCTCGTGATCGCCAGTTCATCCACGCCGCCGTTCACCCCCGTCGGGAGCTTTCGCGGCCAACGGCTACTCGATGGATCCCTGGTCGACAACGTGCCCGCCGACGCGGCCGAACAAGCGTCGGGGGTCCGCGGCAACCTGGTCTTGCTGACGCGTCCGTACCCCGCGGACAGCCTGGGCGCACGCGGCAGCCGGACGTACATCGCACCGACCCGCCCCGTGCCGATCGAGCGCTGGGACTACACCCAGCCCGAACTCCTCGACCAGACCATCGAGATGGGTGAAAGCGAGGCCGACGTGCATCGGCCGCTGCTCGACCAACTGCTCGCCCGCTGAGTCCCTCAGCTGCTCGATCAGCCCTTGGGCTCGGTCAGCCGCGCGATCTCTTGCTCGAGGATCCGGCGCGTGATCGCGACGGCACACCCATACGTGCTGTCCATTCCGAAGTACGACAGGCTCTTGCTCAGCAGGCTCTGCCGCTTGGAGTACGGCGTGTCCGAGGCGTAGTGGATGATCCCGAACTCGAACGGAAGCAGGTTGCTCAGGTGCACCACTTCGTTCTTCGGATGCCGCTTTGGATAGACCATCTCGTAGACCGCCGAGAGGTACGGGCCGGACTCCATCTCGAGCACGGTGTAGCCCTCGCTGTAGTAGGTGCGCATGTAGTCCGCGTTCTGCAGGAACGCCCCCCGAACCGTCAGCGCCTTTTGGTTGTCCAGCACGGTGCCGTGCTCCACATACGGCGCAATGTCCTCCGCCTTGAAGCAGTTCCGATACAAGTAGGTGTTCTCGGAGTGCTCGTCGTACGCCGTGGTCGAGAGCATCACGTCGCCGACGCGGCCGTTGAGCGTCGCGGCCTTGCCCATCACGTAGATCCCACGGATGTCGGCCACGCCTTGGGCGAGCTGCGTGAGGTGGTGATACGCCGCCATCCCCAGCGGATAGTCGATGTTGATGATCACCGCGTCCGACTCGGCCAGCGCTTCGATCCCCGGAACGCGCACCCGGGGATCGAGACCCTCGGGGCGCAGCTTGTTGATCTCGACCAGCTGCGCGTGGACATCGAGCTCTCCGGGCGAGGTCAACGTCGACAGACCGCACGTGGCGTCCCAGGCCTGGACATCCGCGATGCGCTCCTGCTTCTCATCCGCGTGCAGGTACTGACGCAGCAGGTAGTAGCTGAGGTTGTTGATCTCGTTCTCTTCGCCCTCGGCCACAACGCGGGTCACATCGTCGGCGAGACCTTCGGGGTTGGACTTGCGAGCGAAGTCGAAGATCTTGTCGCGATGGGTCCTCGCGTAGCCGCCCAGAAGGTTGACCAGCACGTGCGTGTTGGACGACACGAAGTACACCGGCCGAGGCGGCGCGTCGGGCTTGCGGTAGGCCGACTCGACGCCGAACCACCAGCGCTGCGTGGCTCTGCGGTACTCTAGGAGCGTGCCCGCGATCAGCCGGATCGACAGGTCGACTTCGTGGCTCGCAATCGATGCCAGAACATCCAGCGGCTCGGAACCGAGTGCCGGCCAGAGCATTTCGGCATCGGCTTCGCTGAGCCCAAGCGCCTCGGCCAAAGCAGCGTGGAGCTGCGGACCGTCCTGTACATCGCCGGCCGCGATCTGAGCACCGAGCGGCTTGAGCGAGAGCGCGCGATGCATCTTGTTCCACTCGAGTTGATACGCGGTGATGATCGGCACCAGATCATCGATGTCCGTGGCACTCGTGATGTAGACCGCGAGGCAGTCCTCGTTGCTCCAACGGTTGGGCCGCCGACGCCCTCGTGCAGTCACGACCTTCCAGTCGCTGACATCGAAGCCAGACGACACGAACTGCTCGGACGATTGCCCGAGGATCAGCCGCTTGACCGACGGCATGCATCCGGGGAGCCGAGCGGCCGCGTACGCAAATGCGGCGACGTCGGGCTTGTCGTCCTTCGCGCCGGAGTGCAGGCTGGACTCGCTGAAGATGTGTGCCTCTTCAAAGGCCCGCACCCTCACATCCCCCGAACTGCGCAGCAGCGAGTAGTAGGTACGGATATAGAGGTCGATGGCGTTGGAGGTCGCGCGCGGCATCTGTCGATCCACGGCGGGAGCATACATCAGGCCCCCCGCGGCTCCGACTCGGCCTATCCTTGGCTCATGGTGCGTTCGATCGTGGGAGGACTGGCGCTGGGGCTGATCGGCTGCGGCGGCTTCTCCTCGGCCGACAGCGGGACCGAGGGAGGCACGGGCGCGGCCACCAGCTCGACCACGTCACCCTCCCCAACGACGGACCCGACCGCCGCGTCCGCCGAGGGTTCGGGCCAAGCGGGCTCCTCATCCTCCGCCGCCCAAGCGAGCTCGAGCAGCGGTTCCGAGCAGGACAGCTCGAGCTCAACCGGAACCGCCGAAACGGGCCCCTACCCCATCGTGCTCGCCCACGGATTCTTTGGGTTCGAGGACTTCGCGGGCGCGGGTTTCGCCGACTACTACTGGGGTGTCCGCGAGGACCTGATCGAGCTGGGCGAACTCGACGTCTACACGCCCGCCGTCGATCCATTCAACGATTCGACCACGCGCGGCATGCAACTTCTCGCCGCAGTCGAGGCGGTGATCGACGAGACCGGCGCGCAGAAGGTCAACCTGATCGGGCACTCCCAAGGTGGGCTCGATGCCCGCGTGGTCGCGCACCTACGGCCCGACATCGTCGCCTCCGTGACGACGGTCTCCACGCCTCACCACGGCTCCCCCATCGCCGACTATGCGCTGCTCATCCCCGGCGGCGCAGTCGTGGACGTGCTCGTCCAGCTGTTCGGGGGACCACTGTGGGGCGCGATCGATAGCAGCACCTCGCTCGTGGCCTCCATGGAGCAGTTCTCCACCGACGGCATCGCCGAGTTCAACAAGACGTACACCGACGCGCCTGGGGTCGCCTACGCCTCGATCGCAGGACGCTCGGACAACGAGCTCGCACCGTCCGAGTGCGCCTCTGAAGACGCGCCTCCATTCCTCGCAAACTGGGCTGGCGTCACAGACCCGATCGACCCCCTCTTTGCGGCCGCCGAAGCCATCGTCGACGGTGGCATCCTCAGCTCGATCCCCAACGACGGGCTCGTGCGAGTCGACGACGCAAAGTGGGGCACGTTCCTCGGCTGCATTCCCGCGGACCACATCGACGAGATCGGCCACCTTTTCGGCGATGGCTCCGGCGGAGACAACCCCTTCGATCACTTGGTGTTCTACCGCAACGTCGTCGGCTATCTTCGTGCTCGTGGACTCTAGCCCGCTCGATGTCGAGGCCACGCTGCATGGCCTTTGGGGACATTCTGACCTCGACCGAGATGCGGGCGTATTGCACGTTGTCTCGACGTGGCCCAGCGACGAAGGCCGGCACGTCATCCGCATCACCGGGCACAGTCCCAAGAGCGACACCGATTTTTTTCTGCTCAACCTCGCCCGAGCCCGTGCCGACGTGATTCTCACGACCGGACGCATCCTCCGTGAAGAGCCGCACCTGGAGTACTCGCTCCCGCCAGCGTGGGCGCCGCAAATGCTTGCCTGGCGCCAAGCCACCATGGGGCGGACGACACCCCCGAAGATCGCCGTCCTCACCTCCGGTCGCGACCTGGACCTGGACCACCCAGCACTGCACGGCTGGGCTACCCCCGTGATCGTCACCTCCCAAGACGCAGCCCGCGCGCTCCGTCCCCGGCTGCCGGGACACGTCGATGTCATCGGCTTGAACCTGCCCTCGGCACGCGAAGCGATCGCCTGGGCGCGCGAGTCTGGTGCGAAGACTGTCAGCGTCGAGGCCGGGCCCAGCACCGCCCGCGCCCTCTACGCGGACCCGGCTGTGGTTGATGAGCTCTGGCTCTCGGAATTCCTGGAATCAGACCTGGCTCACGCACTTCGCGGCCCGATCGTCTTTGCGGACGTCCCCGGAAGCGGTCTGCTTCGCCCGGTCGGCTCCCAAGGACTACGGCGCGAAGCATCCGGGCGCTGGCGCTTCTCACGCTTCCGCTGCCCCGAGATGCGCTAAATCGCGCCCGCGCATGCCTTGCGTGCGGGTTGAAATACATCTTTTGCCCCTACAAACTTCGCAGTGCGGTGGGGGCTGGGGCGATGTCCGAGCACACCTGCCCTTCGAGCTCCGATGCGTACGCGCCGAACACACCCGGTCTCCCAGCCCCAGCGGCTCGGCCAGATGCCTGTGGCCTCGCTGTCCGTGGCCCTACCTCTGGCCCTGCTCCTGGCTTGTGGTGATTCCACCGATGACTCCGGCCCGATGCTCGAAGACACCGACTCCGGCTTCAGCGGGAACACCGAGGGACCGAGTGCATCGGGGAGCAGCAACCCAACCGACCCGACCGGCCTCGACACCTCGGGCGGCTCGGGCTCGGGGTACGACACGCTGGGTGAGGGTGACCTGCGCGGCACGCTGAGCTTCACGTTCTTCGCCGCCGACGCTGCCAACCCCGACCCGCTGCTGGGTATGGCCGGGGCGTGGCGGAGCTCCGAGGACAACATCGAAGACGTTGAGGACTTCTTCGGCGTCTTTGGCCTCGGGACCCAGTGGCCCGCCCCACCCGCCGACCCCGACACCCTCGAGCAAAATGCAGTGCCCGGCACCTTCGAGTGGGGTGGCCCGACGCAGTGGCTGCTCGCGGGCAACGGCATGAAGCTGCGCCGCGGCGACGCCGAAGCGACCGCGTGCCTGCTCTACTATGGAGGCAGCGCAGAGGTCGAGTTCCCCCCGAACAGCGGAACGGTCGTGCCGAACTACCCCGTCTATGCAGCGACCACGTCGGTGAATCAGCCCGAAGGCTGTTCGCCCGACCCTGGCACCTGGGAGCCCAGCGCCGAGTACGACATCGTGCTGTACGGCGGAGACCTCTTCGAAACGAACTCGCTTGCCGGCCAAGTGCACACGCCAGACGCACTCGAGGTCACGAGCCCGGACGTGGTCACGTTCGGGACGCAAGTCGCGATCGACCAGGACCTCGAGGTCACCTGGACCGGCGACGGCGGCGAGAACACCCGGCTGGTCATTCGAGTGTTCGACATGTTCGGGCGCCTCTTCACCGTCAACGCAGCCGACGACGGCAGCTACACCATCGCTGCCGACGAGCTCGCCGTTCTCACGGCGGGACCCGCCACCCTCATCGTCTCGCGCGAGAACTTCGAAGAGGTGCCCTTCACCGACGGCACCGTCCGCGTCCTTTCCCGCTACGCCCAGTGGGGCTACATCGAGCTTTTCTAGTCCCGGCCTCAGGAAGTCCCCTCCATGAAGCGCAGATCCTTCATCAAGTCCGCCGCCTCCGCGACCGCCGTCGCGGGTGCAGGCGTGTTCTCCATTCTCAAGTACCCCCGTGGCGCCAGCGCTGCCGGTTGGGGTGCGTGGCCGATGGACGACAAGGCCAAGGCCGCCGCCTTCTTGCCGACCGAGCTCCAGCCCGAGGGCGTGCTCGAGCTGCACGTCAACGGCGGGATGAGCTGCTTCGACACTTTCTATACGATCCCGGAGTTCGGCCAAGACGACTTCCGGTTCATGCACATCTTCGATGAGGCCTCCCCGGCCTCAGAGGGTCGGCAGGCGATCGACACCCTGCAGGGCCGCTGGGACTCGTGCCAGACCGGCTACGCGGAGATGACCCAACAGTTCGGCGCGACGGACGCCGACGGCAACGAAATCCACCTGGGCCCGTGGACCTGGCCGTTTTGGAGCCGCCCCGACGTCATTTCCCGGATGCGAACCGTCGTCACCGCGCACAACCAGGTCGCCCACGAGGGTGCCAACCCCACGTCCTTCACCGGCCTCGGTCTCGGAAACCCGCGCATGGCAGGCCTGGGGACGGCCATCCAGCGCTACTTCACCGAGAACGAAGAGGCGGGCGGCGGCATCCGACCCGCCCCCTACTCCTACGTGCTGTCTCCGGCCGGCTACGCCCCGTTCAACGCCGTGGCCGCATCGTCCGTCGGTGCCCACCCCGGCTCGGCGCGCCCGCTGGTCGTTTCGGTCGAGCCGGACTCCGAGCTCACCAACCTGCTGGCCCGGACCGCCGTCGACAACCCGGACGCGTTCGACGACGCGGTCGCCTACTACCGGGCCGAGTACACCGGCAGGCTCAAGAGCTTCGGTCACAGCACCGCCGCCCGCTCGGCGGAGCGCGCCAACTACGATTTCTCCGCGTACGCTCGCGAGAACGCGCCAGTCCTCACCGACATCCTGAGCTCGGAGCTGTTCAACAGCATCGCCGCGCCAGCCCAGCTGTGTCAGTCGAACATGGGCGTCCCGGACAACATGCCGGCGATGCAGGCACGACTCGCGTCCAGCCTGCTCACCCGCGGGCAGAACTCGGCGCGGTACGTGTTGTGGATCGACGCGGGACTCCAGCCCCGCCCCACCGGCGGGCACGACGTCCACGCGGCCAGCGTCCGCTACAACGCGACCAACTACTCCAACACGTTCTCGGCGCTGCTCGACCAGATCGTCGACCCGATGAACCCCCGCGACGGCGACGAAAGCCGGATCGACCTCGACCGGCAGATGGTCGTCATCAACACCGAGTTCGGCCGCCAGCCGGTCCAGCAGGGCAACGGCACCGGAACCAACCATCACCCCGGCGGCTACGTTCAGATGTTCATCGGCGGACCCATGTCGCACCCGAGCCTTCCGAACAACCTCAAGGGGCCCTCGGTCTACGGAGCGATATCCGAGACTGACGGTTTCGCGACCACTTCGGTCAGCCCGGCGCAGAGCCGCATGATGGTGCTCCAGTCGCTCGGCATCTATCCGTTCTCCACTCAGTCCTACAACGTCTCGGATGGCGGCTACACCGACGAGGTCGAAGCTGCGACCGCGATCCGCGACGAGTTCCTCGGACTGGAAGGAGTTGAAGCATGAGCGTGTTTTCAGAATCTCAGGGGCCCACGATGACGACCCACGCACAGACTCTGTCCCGAGTACTCACCGCGGCCCTCCTCGTCGCCGCCACCGCGTGCGGAGACGACACCGCGGGCGCGTCCGGTGACCTTCCGGACACCGACTCCGGCTTTAGCGGCGACTCCACCGATTCCGATCCATCGGGCAGCCCCACCGGCAACCCCACCAGCAACGGCGGCACCGATGGGGATGACCCCGGGACCGACGACGGGGAACCCGTGGGCCCGGGCGAAGAAGTCGAGCTGTGCGACGCGGGCGACGAAGCCTTCGTCAAGCGCCTCATCCCGCTCGTGCACGGCCGCAAGCCGGACTCCATCCGCGAGGTTCGGCTCCTCGTCAGCATGATCGAGCAGATCGACATGAAAGGCGACGACGGCCGGCGCGCCGTCACGCTCGGATTGCTCCGCGGCGACGCCTACCTGAACCGCTACAAGGACTACATGTTCGGGGAGCTGCGGGTGAACCTCTCGGGCGATCGGCGCAACGAGACCTGCTACGACCTCGTCGGCAACGAGGCCAACAGCCCCGACCTTGCGGAGTTCATCCGCGACAACCCAGTCACTGCCCAGTACGGCGGCGATCTGTTCTGGATGCCCGACGTCACCTTCAGCGCGCTGCGGCTCGACGACATGTCACCGCTGCTGCGGGCCGAGACGTTCGCCCGACTGTCCGCCCCCTTCATCGCCGGCAACGTCACCGACCCCGAGCTCGAGGAGATGCGGGTCTCCCACTACGGCCGCCTGTTCGAGGCGACCATGATGGGGCGCACGACGGACTGTATGGAGTGTCACCGGGCCGAGTACGCCACGACGGACAGCGACATCGCGGCCTTCGATCGCCACCACCCGGTGGCCGGATACCTCGAGCTGGGCGCCTATGGTCCCGACGCTGCGGAAGCGTCACAGGAGCGTTCATACGCGATCTTCCGCTACGACGGCTTTGCAGAGGGACAGGTCGACACCCTGATCAACGGCGGCCCCTCGGGCGGCAACATCACCCCGTTTGGCATCGGCTTCTCGTGCGGTGCAGTCGACCTCACCCCGCAAGACTCGACCCTGGGCTGGGATGGGTTCCTCTTTGGCGACCACGGGCCTGACGACACGCTCGTCAACCTCGACGCGGACATGCGTGCCGGTTTCGACACGCTTCGCGGAGGCGACGGTCTGCAGATCGCCGATGACAACGCCGTCGACTCGGAACCGGCCGGCGCGTACTTGATGTCGATGCACATGTCGAACCGCATGTGGACCCACGCGTTGGGTTTCCCGCTGCAGGTCGCCAACGGCTTCCCACGCAACGACCAGCAGCGCGGCATCCTGCAAGACCTCACCGACAGCTTCGTCGCCAACGAGTTCTCGCTACGCCACCTCATCGCCGACGTCGCCACCCATCCGTACTTCAACCAGTCCCCGCCGGACACGTGCGGCGCATCCTCGCCGTACCACCTCCCGCCGATCTTCGACCCGTTCTCCCGCGAGGCCAACGATCCATCGATGCGCGGCAACGGTGTCGGCGATACCGTGCACCGTTTCGGTGCCCGCGTCTTGCTCGACTCCATCGCAAACGCGATGTGGTGGAACAAGCCCGATGTCTTCGGCCCTGGCGTCGACGAGATCCCTGGCGCCTTTGGGACCCAGTTCGGCTGCGGCGCGAACATGCCCGATGTTCCGTGCGTGGACGGCCCACAAGACGCGGCCGTCCTTCGGGACACTGGCGCATTCCTCAGCGACAGCGACTCCGGCTTCAGCGGGACCGACCTGCTCGTCATGCTTCGGCTCGAGAACGAATTTGGTCAGGGAATCGACCCCGGCATGAACGGGCCTTGCACCGGTCCGCAGGGGGCCGCTTGTGCGGGCGACGACTGGATCGCGCAGCTCATCGACACCGCCCTCTCCGCGCCCGAGGCGGATATGTGGGACGTGGCCGCAGCCGTCAAAGACCGGATGATCACCGACCCCTCGATTCGCACGGAGGCCGAGGTCGCGGCCCTAGAGACCCTGATGGGGGTGTCCCTATCGGACTCGGTCGGCAATGTTGGAGCCGGCCCGGCGGAGCAGGCCGCGCGCCGTCTCGCGGGCATGCTGACCAACACGCCGCAGTTCATGCTCGCCGGGGTTCCCAGTCTGGACATCGCCGCGGAGGATGACCCGACTCTGATCGTCCCCGGCACCTCGACGCAGGACCTATGCACTGCCTTGGCCCCGCAGATCCTCGACAACGGCGTCGATGGAACCCCGTACGGCTATGCGTGCTCCGGATCTGGTGTCACTCTCGATTGAGGGTGTCGCGGTCGCACACACGTTCTTCCCTGATCTTGAACCGCCACCTCATCCGTAACCGAGGTTCCCGTCATGTCTAGCTTACTCCCGCGTCTCCTCCTTCCTGCTCTTTGTGTCTGCGCCATCTCCTGTGGCGACGACTCCGGTGAAAACCTGCCCGACGGCGGATTCGGAACCGACCAGACAAGCGGAGGGCAGACGAGCAACCCGTCGACCACGGCCCCGACGACGGGACCCACAACAACAACGACACCGACGTCGGACCCCACCATCGACCCCACGACGACGGACACCGAGTCGTCGACCACAGCGTCCACGGACCCGTCGACCACGGACCCCACCGACGACGCGACCACCGACCCCACCGACGACTCGACGACGGACCCCACCGACCCCACCGACGACTCGACGACGGACCCCACCGAAGGCGAGACCACCGGTCCTCCTGCGGCCTGTGACAACGACACGATCGACGACGACGAGGTCTGTTTTGTCCCTGGGGACACGGTCGCAACCGGCGCGACGCCGAGCGACATCGCCAGCGGCGACTTCGATGGCAACGGCAGCTTTGACGTCATCGTCACCTCCGTCGGCGGTGGCAACGTCGCTGTGCACCTCGGGGACGGAGCCGGCGGAGTCGCAGCGGCAGCGAACACCGCAGTGGGAACCAATCCCTCGCGCGTCATCGCGGCAGAGTTCTCTGGCGACGCGAACTGGGACGCCTTGGTCACCAACACCGATGACGACACGGTCAGCGTGCTGATCTCAAACGGCGCCGGTGGTTTCGTCGAAACCGCTGTCGCGGTCGGCGACCAGCCGGTTGACCTCGGGATCGCCGACCTCGACGGCGCAAACGGCCTCGACTTCGCGGTCGCCAACGCTGGCGACGTCAACTACCAGACCTCCGTCAACGACGGCGCGGGCAACTTCACGTTGGCCGGACCCTGGGCGGTCGGCGATGAGGTCACAGAGGTCGCCGGCATCGTCTTGGGCAACATTGCCCAGAACGGCATGACTCCAGATTCCTTCTTTGGCGGCGGCAACACCTACGCGGCAACCCCGGGCGCAGGTGCTGGCGGCGCGATGAACGACGGGACTGTCATCGCGAACGACGCGGGGATGGAGCTCGCCCGCTTCAACCCCGGCGACTTCAACGGCGATGGCGAACTCGACGTCGCAGTCGTCGATGGGGACAATGCGCGGCTCTTTGTCGGGGACGGCAACAACGGAGGCGCGGGCTTCAACACCAACGCCTTCGGGCCTCACACGAACGTGTCCGAGGCCGTCCTCGCCGACGTGACCGGCGAAGGCAACGAGGACCTCATCGTAACGGCCGAGGGTGATGACCAAGTCATCGTCTACGTCGGCGCCGGAGATTCCACCTTCGATGACGGGACCGCCTTCGACGTCGGCACGGCCCCCTCGGGAGTCGCAGTCGCCGACCTCAACGAAGACGGTGTCGGCGACATCATCGTCTGCAACCGAGGCAGCGGCGACATCACGATCCTGCTGTCGAACCCGTAGGTCTCGGGACCATCGGGAGCAGCACGACGGCGTCGGGGTCGGCGTAGAGGTGGTCACCCGGCTGGATGGTCACCCCGCCAAATCGGACGGGCACATCACGCCGGCCTTCCCCGCGCTTGTCGGTCTTTCGAGGGTGCGTGCCCAGGGCCTTGATGCCGATCGGGATGGCGGAAATCTGGTGCGCGTCGCGAATGCATCCGTGGACCAGGATCCCAGCCCAGCCATTGTCGACCGCGCGCTGAGCCAGGTTGTCGCCGACAAGCGCCCGGCGTCGCGAGCCCCCACCGTCAACGACCAAGACACGGCCTTCGCCGGGCTCTCGCAGCGTCTGCCCGACCAACGAGTTGTCCTCGTGCAGCGACAGCGTCACGACCGGCCCGTTGAAGCCTGGGAGTGCTCCGTACCCGCGGAGTTCGAGTTCGAGGACGGCGGCCTCGGGGTGTTCGTCGCACAGGTCCGCCGTGAAGATCACGGGTCTGCGCCTTGTTCGATCCAGGCGAAGATCATGTCTTTGTCTTGATCGCTGATCGTTCCGCCGCCCGAAGGCATCGGGTTTCCGACACCGCCGCAGCCGCAACCGCCCAGGTTGGCTTCGAGCGTGTGGGTAGCGGCGATCTTGTGCCAGAGGTAGCTGGTCTGAGGGTCGCCGGCCGTGACGTACGGGACCGCTGCGCTCAGCGGCATGACGCCCACGATGGCAGCGTAGGGGTCGGTCTCGAGGTCCGGCACAACTTGCCCGGGCGAGTGGCACCCAGCGCCGAGACAGGTCGAGATCCAAATCGGCGCGATGTCGGACGCGTGCGAGACAGGGTCTGCGGTCGTGTCTTCGGTCTCGTCACCCGACTCCGTCGCATCCGTATCGTCGAGCGTGTCATCGGTGGGTGAGGCGGTTGTGGTGCTGGTGGTCCCCGAGATGTCGTCGCCCTCGAGCAGGCCGTAGAAAAGCGAGACCTCGGCGTCGGTTGCCGTGACGAGTTCATCGTCCACGTCGAGCTCCACCGTGGGTAGTTTGATCCAGGTTCCCGACCCAGAGGCGAAGTCCTCGCGACGGATCGCGGCGACGGCGGTCCCGGTCGGGTCGTTGGGCAACGTGCGCGCGTAGGTGACCTCGGCATTGATCATCAGATCGATGTCCGGCTGGACCCGGTAGGCGGGACCGAAGATGTGCGGCGGCGTGTCGCTGGGCGCCACGACGAATTCCTGCTCTTGCTCGAGCGCGCCGGGGAGGATGAGGACTGTGAGAACACCATCGTGCGAGCTGATCTGCCCACCCGATGGCCCAATCCGAGCGCGAACGGTGCGTTCGTTGTCATCAGGCGCGCATCCGAACGCGGATGTGACGGACGCTGCGCAGAGCAGCGACAGACCAAGTCGAAGCGTCTTCACGATGCGGGAGAAACTAGCACGTTCGGGCCGTGAGAACTCCCAAACAGGCATTTAGACCTGTGTACAACACCGCCGCGTCATCGCACGGACGCCCGGGTTTGTGTACATTCTGGACATGAACTTTGGGCGCAAATCCCTCACGCTGGCCGCACTCGTGAGCACGGTCGGGGCGACCGCCTGCAACAGCGGCGGGTCCGCGAGTTCATCGTGTGAAACCGTCGATGCCTCGGGCGGAATCGTCAGCTCGGCCGACGGCACCCTGTCGCTCAGCTTCCGGCCGAACTCGGTCTCCGAATCGACCGAGGTTTGCATCACCGAGGCACAGCGGCCTCCGGGCGGTCCGCCCAACGTGTACGGCCAGGCCTACCGTGTGACGCCCGACATCGCGGTCGGCGTGAACATCTCGGTCACCTACCGAGCGCCCCTACCGCCCAACACCAGCCAGGCCGCGGTCGGCGTGATCCGGCGTGAGGATTTCGATGCTGGTGCGGGCCAGTGGCTCGCGCTTCCGATCACCAGGCTCGAGCCTTCCAACGATCTCATCGCCGGCACCGACACCCGCATCTCGATGTTCTACGGCCTGCTCGACGACGGCGGCTCGGGCCCGGCCAACCCGACGACCAGCGGTACCGCAACGGATACCGCGTCCAGCGGCACGACCGACGGGACTGACAGCGAGACGGCCACCACGGGCACGACAGAGGACTCCGTCGGCTCCGAGACGGACAACAGCACGACGGGCAACACCGACTCGGACTCCAACACCGACACCAACCCGACCGGCGACACGGACGGGAGCACCGAGACTTCCGAGTCCGAGTCCGAAACCGGCGACCCAGTCAGCTGCGACAACCTCCCGATGGGGCCGTTCGACATCACCCAGATCGCAACGCTGACCCCAGGCGGGCCGGAAGACCTCGCGATGACCGGAAACGGCACGTTCGTCCTCGCCGACGGCGGGACGTTCGTCGAGATGGACGGCGACGGGAACACCACCGACTGGCTCGCGGGCCTTCCCTACAACGACGACATTCTCGGGATTCGCTTCGACTCCGCCGGCACGCTCTACGCGGCGGTTGGCCTCAACGGCACGGACTTGTGGTCGTTCACGCCGGCCGGCAGTACCAACGAGTTCGACACCGGCCTCGAGCTTCCCAACGCGATCCACATCGACAGCAACGACCAGATCTGGATCTCCGACTACTTCGGCGACAGCATCAGCCGCATCGATCCGGTCGGGCAAACGGTCGTCGAGGTCATCGGCAACAACGCCAACACGGCCAACGGTGTGTTCTTCGACGAGCAGCGCGGGATGCTCTACTGGGCGAACTACTCGCAGAGTCAGATCTGGGGTGCGGTCATTACGGACGGCACTGCTGGCGCGCCCATCCCGGTCGTCGAGCTCGAGGGCGTCTCCGACGGCATGACGATGGACGAGTGCGGCAACCTGTACGTGGTCGACCAAGGCGGGATCCAGGGCAACATGCCGTGCCGCATCGACCGCATCGCACTCAACGACGCCGGGCAAGACGGCGACGTTTTTGAGATCACAAGCGCCGGGGAGCTCGGCAACGGCTGTGCCAACGCCCAGTTCGGATACGGGTTCGGCGACTCCAACGACCAAGCCCTGTTCGTCACGGGCCAGGCCGGCAATGTCTACCGGGTGGACATCGGACTCTCGGGTTATCCGATCACATTGCCCGGCGGCTGAGCTTGCAGCAGGTCGGCGAGACGCCGAAGCGCCAGCTCGCTCTTGCAGTCCTCGATGTCTCCGCGGACGCACGCCGCAATGGCATCGTCGAGCGGCATCCACCGGCACCGGGCGCCTTCTTCCATGGGCGAGCCATCGGTGGGCGCAACCTCGGCCGCACTCGGGTCTTCGACCTCGGCCGCCGTGAGCCAGAACTTCTCGGGCATGGACCCCGGACTGGGGAACGTCCCGGCACCGAGAAATTGAACCTGCGCCGGGTCGATGCGAAACCCAGCTTCCTCATGCGCCTCCGCCACGGCCCGCGCCCGAATCCCGGCCTCCCCCACGTCGCCGCGCTCGACGATGCCCGCGACGACCTCGGTCAACATGAGCCGGCGCGTCTCGGGAACGGGAAGGACCTCTGGTGGACGGCCCAACCACAGTGCCGGCCGCAACCCATCGCGGAGCAGGACTGCCACGCTCCCGTCTGGCTCCCGGTGATACAGCGCAACGACGACGGCGTCCGGCCCCTTGGGTCGACCCAGGAAGTCGCAAATGTACTGCTCCGATGTGGAGCCGTCATCGCGACGATTGCGCAGAGCGTACCGCTCGACCTGGAGGAATCCGTCCGGGCCGCCGTGCTGCTCGCGCCCATCCACCACGATTCCGATGACTTCCCGGCTCGACATACCGAGACCATGCTCGCCACAAAGGCGGGTGTCGAGCCCACTGCGTGCTACCGTCCGGCGCTCCGATGACCTCCAAGGCGGAGCGCGCGTTGTTCGTAGACATGGACGGCACCTTGGTGGCGACCGATGTCCTGTGGGAGGCCTTCTTCAAGGTCGTCAAGGCGCAGCCTTGGGTCGCGCTGCTGGCCGTGGGTTGGTTGCTCCGCGGGCGGGCCACGCTCAAGGACGAACTGTCCAAGCGCGTGAGCATCGACCCCGAGGCGCTCCCGTATCGCGATGACGTCCTGGACTTTGTGCGAGCGCGCAAGGCCGAGGGCGACACCGTCATCCTCGCGACCGCCAGCGCCCGCGCGTGGGCAGACGCCGTCGCCGAGCACTTGGGCCTGTTCGATGACGTCCTGGCGAGCGACGCCGAGAACAATCTCAAGGGCGCCAACAAGCTCGCCGCCATCGAGCAGTACTGCGAGGATGGGGGCCACAAGACCTGGGGCTACGTGGGCGATGCACAAGCCGACTTGCCCATTTGGGACAAGGCAGACGAGGTGTTCGTCGTCGCTCCGAGCGCAGCGCTGAAGCAGCGAGTCACGGGCGCGACGAAGGTGTTCGGCAAAAAGCCAAGCCTCCTCAAGGCCGCTTTCAAAGCGATGCGTCCCCACCAGTACGTGAAGAACGTGCTGCTGTGGGTGCCGTTGATGCTCGGCCACGCCTACAACGACTCGGACAAGCTGTTCGCAGCGCTCGTCGCATTCGCAGCGTTCTCCCTCACGGCATCGTCCGTCTACCTCTTCAACGACATGCTCGATGTCGAGGCCGATCGCGTACACCCCAAGAAGAAGTACCGTCCGTTCGCATCGGGCAACCTCCCGTTGCTGTACGGCCCCCCGTTGGTCGCGACGCTGATCGCCGTGGCGATCACGTTGTCGGTGCTGTTCCTGCCGTCGGGATACCTCGGTGTGCTGCTGCTCTACCTCGCGGTGAACAGCGCGTACTCGGCCGTCCTCAAGAGCAAGATGCTGATCGACGTGATGATCCTGGCCAGCCTCTACACGCTGCGAATCTTCGCCGGCGGGGTGGCCACCGATCTTGTCGTCTCCGAGTGGCTGCTCGCGTTCTCGATCTTCTTCTTCACCTCGCTTGCGTTCGCCAAGCGCTACGTGGAGCTCGACCGGGTCGCAGCCGAGGGTAAGACCGAAGCCAAGGGACGCGGCTACCGAGTCGAAGACCTCGAGCTGATCATCAGCGTGGGCCCCACCTCCGGATACCTCGCGGTCCTGGTGTTTGCGCTGTACATCAACAACGGGCTGCCCGGCTTCTACGTCAACAAGTGGCTGCTATGGCTCACGTGCCCGCTGCTGCTCTACTGGATCAGCCGGCTGTGGTTTCTCGCCAAGCGTCGAGAGCTCAACCACGATCCAGTGGTGTTCGCGGTGACGGACAAGTCGAGCCTCGCCGTTGGCGTTGGCGTTGGCCTGCTTCTGCTTCTCGCCGCACCACCGTGGTGACACGGCGCCTGCCCTCGGCCGACTACTGCGTGATGCGGCGGACCTTGAACTGGGTCTGACCGAGCAGCAGAAGCGACCCGTAGGGAACCGCCTCTGAAGGCCGTAGTCTCGAGTAGGTCCCGTTCGCGCTCCCCATGTCTTCGATGAACAGTCCCTCATCGCGGCACGAGAAGCGGCAGTGGGCGCCAGAGACAAATGTGTCCTCGGGGAGCTCGATGTCCGCGTTCTCTCGCCCGACGACCAGACCCGAGCCACCGATCGGAGTCGTATTGCAGGTGGTTCCGGACATTGGGTAGCACGTGACCGCTCCCCAACCACTGCTCTGCGCGCTGTAGCGCAGGAGAGACTCGCCGACGCGGAACTCATCGCCATCGCGCACAGCGAGCCGCTCGTCGACTTGACGATAGACGCCGGAGCGTCCCGTCGGCTCGATACGGAGTCCGCCGCCAGGGATGACGAACAATTGAGCGTGGCTGGGTTCGATGTGGGGGTCGTCGCCCCACGGTTTGTCGGCTTCCCGGCCGACCTCGAACATCTCACCGGCGGCAAGCAACCGCTCCCAGACCGCTTCACCGCGCTGTCCTAACATCACCAACCGCACGCCCGCAGGCTTCGAGACGGCGGTCGTGTCGATGTTCGGCGGCGCCATCCGAGGATTGGTCGGCAAGCTTTCCGAAGACGGCATGTGCGAGCGCGGCGGAACCTGAAGTCCCAGACGCGGTGTCATGTTCGGCTCGACAGCACGGGGCACAGCCGAAGTGACGGCAAAACCCCCGGCCGGCGGTGATGTTCCCTCGACGAAGGTCGGGCTCGTGGGCGTTTCGACTGGCGCAGAGTCGTCGTCCTTGGGCTCCGCGGTGTCCGACGCCCGGGTGACCACTGTGATGTCGGGCGAGACGTCGGGACCGGCGGAGGCTTGGTCTGGTATCGCCGCAGCTGCGGGGCCATCGTCATTTCCCTCGGCGGAAGCTTCTGCGGCAGCGTCGGACTTCGGTACGGCTGGGCTGGCCGAAGCCGCGGCCCGACTCGCCTCGAGTTCCTCCCCGAGCGCGAGGAGATCCGGATGACCGGGATGCGCCTCGATCAACAGTCGGTAGGCTTCTTCCGCCTCTGAATGGAACCCGCGGAGCATCAAGAACTGGAGTTCCCCGACCTCCTCTGAGACGTTCACGGGCTCGCCGGCCTTCTTCGCCTGCGCAACGGCGGCATCAACTTCCGGCTCCAGGGAGAGTGGCTCGGACCCGTCCTCGGCAACGTCGGGGGCAGGCGCCGCGGTGGGATCGGTCGAAGACTCTTCTCCAAGCTCCTCGGCGATCATGCTGACCACCGGCCGCGGCAGCTTCGCGGGCTCGGCCTTCGGTGCCGACGGGGTGGCGGGCGGAGGCGTGGCCGGAGCATCGGCAACCGGCTCCCCTGCTCCAGGCGGCAAGCGGGAGCGCACGGACTTGGGCAAGGTCGGCTCCGCGGGGACGACCGGCGGAGATCCACTTCCACGCCGCATGGTCTGGCCTCCCGGCTCCAACGGCGCGACTGCGGGCGCCTCACCACGACCGCTCTCGTCCCACTCGAAGTCCTCGTCCGGACCCTTCGGCTCCGGCGGCGCCTTTCGGACCACCGTGTTGCCGGTCACCGCCGGCGCGAGGTGTGGCGAGCGGGCCCCGCAGTTCCAGCAGAACCCTGCCCCGACCTGCACCTGCTCGGCACACTCTCGACAGGGCTGGGTTTGCCCAACTCCAGACGCCGCTTCGTCCGGGCGCGGCTCACCGCAATTCGAGCAGAAGTTCCCGCCCTCTGGCAGCTCTGTACTGCAGCGTTCGCAGTCCACGTCCCCCGAGGATATCGCGGCCCCGGCTCTGGAGCGATCTTTCGAATCCGAACACTGCACGCATGTCCGCATCCGCTTGTTACTCTCCGCCCGATGCGGCGCGCCGAAAGAGCCGACAAGATCGGCGAGATCCTCGAGCGGCTCTATCCCAAGCCACCGGTCCCCCTGGACCACACCGACCCGTACACGCTGCTGGTCGCCGTGATGCTGTCGGCCCAAACCACCGACAAGAAGGTCAACGAGGTCACGCCGGGGCTGTTCTCGCTTGCCCGGACGCCCCAAGCGATGGCGAAGCAACCGGTCGCCTCCATCCTCGAATGCATCCGTCAGCTCGGACTCGCACCCACCAAGGCCAAGAACCTCCAGCGACTCAGCGAGCTGCTCGTGGCTCGACACGACGGAGTGATCCCGGCGGACATGGATGCACTCGAAGACCTGCCAGGCGTGGGGCACAAGACGGCCTCGGTGGTGATGTCGCAGGCCTTTGGCGTTCCGGCGTTTCCGGTCGATACGCACATCCACCGTCTGGCTGCGCGCTGGCAGCTCTCGGGCGGGACCACCGTCGAAAAAACCGAGGCCGACCTCAAGCGGCTGTTTCCGGAGGACACCTGGAATCGCCGCCACCTTCAGATCATCTTCTTCGGGCGCGAGTTCTGCCCCGCCCGCGGCCATGACCTCAGCCAATGTCAGATCTGTGGCTGGGCTGCCACGAAGAAGCGAATGGCCCAGGAGCTTCGCAAGTGAGGCCTGGCCAGGTCAGCCTCACGGCGGTTGCGGTCGCGACGGCTCGCGGCCTCGCGCGCTCCCCCGATGCGACGGCAGCCGCGATGCTTCCTTCCCCGTTGGGCCCCGCGCTCTCGCACTGGCAAGCACTGCCAGCGTGGGCGCGATCGATCCGCCTCGCCCCGCGGCTGGCGAGCGCAGGCCTCGTCGATCATCTGGATCTGAGGACCCGCGCGATCGATCGAGAGCTCGAGAAAGCGGTCCGTGACGGCGCACGAACGTTGGTCATTCTCGGCGCAGGCTTCGATGGCCGCGCCTACCGGCTGCCCTGTCTTCGGGACCTCGACGCATTCGAAGTCGACCACCCCGACACCTCAGCCTCCAAGCGCGCCCGAGCAGCTGGGCTGACCTCGACCGCACGATCGGTGAAGCACGTCGCGGTGGACTTCGACAAAATGTCGGTCGATGAAGCCCTCGAGGAACGGGGACATGACGCATCCGTGCCGACGGTCTGGATCTGGGAAGGGGTCACGCCCTACCTTCCGCCCGAGGCGACCGAGATCACTCTTCGTGCGATCGCCAAGCGCAGCGCCGCTTCGAGCCGACTGCTGATGACCTACGCAGTACCGAAGCTGGTCGGCCGGTCCGCGCCCCGGCTCGAAGCCCTCGTCCGCCAAGGCTTTTCCTGGCTTGGCGAACCACTGCGAGGCGCCATGACCCCGCAAGAGGCGGCCCGTTGCGTACAGGGGCATGGCTTCGTGGCGATTCGAGACACCGGACAACGCGAATGGGCGGGATCCCGAAAACTCGCGTTTCACCTGGCGCGGCCACTGAGAGCGGAGCGGCTGCTGGTTTCGGCGCGCACGTGATCGGCAGGCCGCGGTTTCGCCAGCACGAGGGCTGGTCGCTGATGCCAATGTGGGATATTCTCCGCCGGTGCGGATTCGGTACGCAGCGCGGACCGACGTGGGTCTCAAGCGGACCCACAATGAGGACTATTTCGCGCTCATCGAAGAGGACCGTCTCTTCATGGTCGCCGACGGCATGGGCGGTCATGCTTCCGGCGACGTCGCGAGCAAGATGTCCACTGAGGTCGTCGGCGAGTTTTATCGGCACAGCCGCAATGCCAATGCGACGTGGCCGTTCCGCTACGACCCCACACGGTCGTTTGCAGAGAACCGCATGATCGCCTCGGTGCGTCTGGCCAACGAGCGTATCCACTACGCATCTCAGCGAAACCGGAGCCAGCGAGGCATGGGAACCACGGTCGTGGTCTTCCACCTCAACGGCCACGACGGTTACGTCGGGCACGTCGGCGATTCGCGGGTCTACCGGGTCCGTGATGGCGAGATGGTCTCGCTCACCCGCGACCACTCCCTCCTCGAGGATTGGAAGGACGCACGTCCCGACCTCACCGAGGAAGAGATCCGCGACTTCCCCCACAAGAACGTGATCACGCGAGCGCTTGGTATGCGCGACACCGTGGAGGTCGACGTCACTCGGTTCCAGATCAAGAACCGAGATCGCTTCCTGCTCTGCTCCGACGGTCTATGCGGCATGCTGACCGACGACGAGATGCACGAAGTGGTCGCCGCGCATGATGACCCGGAAGAGATCGTGGCCGACTTGATCGACCGCGCGAACGCCGAGGGTGGTGAAGACAACATCACCGCCATGCTCATCGAGTGTTTGTTCTAACAATATAAAGGGCGCTTGCGCGCGCCCTCTCCCCGTCGGCGGAGCCGTCGGGGGCCCCTCTCCCTGTCGCCCGGCCCTTTCGGGCCGTTGGTTGCCCGCTCGACGATCTCCTCGTCCCCCGGAGCGCCCGGCCCTTTCGGTTCGGGCCGTTGGTCTTTCCGCCTGACGACTCCGTCCACGAAGCGCTTGGCCGTTTCGGGGCGTTGGTCTGCCTTGGGATTTGTGGCGGGGGCAGTCTCGGTAGGTTTGGGATGGATTCGTGTCAGCAGCGCCGCAGGGCCGCGTTGGAGGAAGACAGGCGCTTGGTCCGCGCCGGGGACTCCATTGATGCGCAACGAAACGGCCGAATTCGGTACACCACGGACATTCCAGGCTCAAAACCTGTGTGCGAGCACACTTCAAAGGCGCGGAGTCGCGCTCGTTGGCCTGGCTCTCCTCGCCGCTGGGAGCACCGCCTGTATCCAGGATACGGACTGCGGAATCTGTGACCCGAACAACCTGCTGCTCGAGTCCATCGTCGGCATCAACTACGCCGCGGACAAGGTCCACATCCTGGGCCCGAAGTGCGAAGGCGACGACTGCCCGGGCGCCATCTCGCAGGGTTCGTACTTCATCAAGGACATCATCCCGTGCGAGGAGACCGACGAAGCCCAGGCCTCCGCCGATGCGACGGAGTACTGCCGACTCTCTCCGTTGGTGACGTCCTCTGGGATCGAGTTCATCTTCAACAACCTGCTCGACCCCACGAGCATCGAGCTGGTTCGCAAGCGTCCGGACAACCCGCAGCTGTTCGAGGTCTACGACTGGAAGCCCGATGTCCTTCAGATTCAGGGGCCGATCACACGCTTCAACGGCGACTACGCGGCAGGCCAAGGACAGAACGCTCCCGACACGATCACCCGCCTGGTGAACCTATCCTGCATCGACAACATCAACGCCAACGGCGGAAGCTTCACGTACCTCGACTACGAGAACCCCGCAACCAACCCGTGCAACCGGGTGAACTCGGCGACGGGCAAGCCGATGAAGCTCTTCGAGTCCGGCACCGTCAAGGCGGCACGCGGCATCACCACCGCCAACAGCAGCAGCTGCACCAGCCCCGAAGAGGGCCCTGACACGTGCTGCTCCTACTGCAACTTCATCCTCTCCACCAAGATCGACCGCTACGGCGTCGACAGCTCAGACACCCCCCGCAGCCCCAACCCAAGCACGACGCAGCCCGGAGGGGCCCCGTACGCAGATGCGATCGTCTGCGCCGGTCCCGACGACTCCGGGTCGCTCATCGACCGTTATGCGGCGTGCTCTGGGTTCGTGACCTCCGTGGACCGGGGAGACGAAGAGCAACGCTGGCTCTACAGGTTTTGCGACCCCACCACCGCCGAATGCCAGGAGCGTGAGCCCGAAGAGCACAGGCTCCCGTTGTTCGACTTGCTCCGTGAGACGCACCCCGATCTCCGGCCGGCAAATCTGGAGAACCTCGATGCGACATGCACGACCACCTCAGCGTGTGCTGATGTCCATGGTCTGACGGGAACCGAGTGCATCGGAACCCACGCAGACACAGGCGTCGCATGTCTCGCCGACGCCTACGACGACGGAACCTGCGAAGACCCCGTGTGTCGACCCGAGTGGGTCGTCGACTGCGTTCGAGATGACGCCACGACGGGCGCCGACAACGGCTACTGCGTCGACCGCCGCTTCGACGCCGTCGGTGGTGCCGCGTGCTTGGCTGCGACCGACGCGGTTGAAGACGAAAACACCTACGGCGGGGTCGGACCGCAGGGCGCGGGCTTGTCCGACTGCACCGTGGAGGGCGACGGCTGTGCTCAGCGTGGAGAGGGGGCGAGGTTGGCCTTCACCGATTGGAACGAGAACCGAAACCTCACCGCCGAGGAGGCCTGCCAAGGATCCCTGTACGGGCCGCTGCGAGCCGGAGAAGACGGCTTCGATTGCGACCCGTACTACCAGAGCAACCTCGAACCACTGCCACTGTTTGAACGCGACCGCAACCTTCCAGACCAGGCGCGGCGTTGCATCTGTCCGGACAGCGGCTCGCTCGAGTTCAACCGCGACGCCCTCGAAGCGGATGGCTGCGAGGAGTCGGTCGAGCGCGGTTGTTACAACCCGGACGGGACCCTGGTCGAGGACCGCGCCGGCCGATACGCGGTGAAGTTCGCCTCGCCCGAGCCCGGGACCCGCGCTGGCGGCATCATCTATGATCCCGCGCTCAAGGGCTTCGAATGGCGTCCGGCGGACGTGGGCGGCGTGCCCCGGGCCGACGTGGAGTCGTGTGCCGAAGGAACCCGTCAGCTCGGCGCGCTCAACCGCCACGATGGCTGGCGCGCCCGTGACACTGGCCTGGTCGAAACGTTCGACAACTTCGACACCGCGATGTGCTCGGGGCAGACCTACGACATCGTCTTCAACGAGCCTGGCAACGAGGACAACCCCGCCCACGTCGTCGACAAGGCCGACAACACGCTCGCGGGCAAGTCGGTCTACACGTTCGAGACCGCCCAGTTTCACGTCGTCCCGGAGTCGGGCGCGCCCAGGGACAACCTTCGCATCGGCGCATGCGTCGACTTCTCGCTTCGCTTCTCCAACAAGTACGACGCGAGCCCCGAGAACCTCTCCAAGGTTCAGCTCTACCGCGTCTCTTGTGTTGGAGACGGACATGATCGCGTCTGCGAGCTCGCGGAACCGAACCCGTCGTGCGCGACCGACACGCCCGACGCGGGTGCGTGCTGCGAGATCGCACCGGTCGCAGGCGGTCCAGCGTGTGCCGAATCCAAGGATGAGCTCAAGGCCCAGCGAGACGCTGGAAACGCCTGCATCGCTCCATGCTTGGTGGTCAACGTCGCCAACCAAGACATCGGTCAGATCGCCGTCCAGGTCGACCCGATCGAGTTTGGCCGGTACCTCGAGGAGAACGAGACGTACCGAATGCTGGCACCGATGGCCGGGACGCTCGAGCAGGCGCTCGATGACCCGGATGTGTACAGCTCGGTCTTCTGGGACGCCTGCGGCATGCCACTGGTCGCCGAACTCGCGGACCCGTACGTCTACGACTTCCGCATCGACAAGCCCAAGTGTGTCGAGGACCAAGACCGCGACGGCGTGCCGTTGTCGTGTGACAACGATGGCGACACGCTGTTCAGCCCGAACCAGGACGACCTGGACTTCGACCGAGACGGCTTCGGTCTCAACGACCTCTGCCCCGTCATCGCCGGTCCCGCCGACAACACCGCCGACTCCGACCGTGATGGCGTCGGCAACGAGTGCGACTCTTGCCGGGATACGACGACCTTCTACAACTCCAACGCCGTCGCCGCTTCGGTCCCCGACTACCTCCGCATCCGGAACATCCCCGACCAAACAGACACCGACCACGACGGCATCGGGGACGTCTGTGACAACTGCATCGTGACGGCGAACTGTGGGGACTTCGGAGACGACAACCACCACGAGGTGGGCGACCCGCTGCCCGAGAGCACGGACCTTTGCCAAAGCGCGCGCGAGAACAGCATGGCGGGCGAGGCCTGCGAGGGAGTCACGGTCACACCGTTTGCTGCCGGTCCGGTCGGCTTCGACGGGCAGGATGACTTCGACCAGGACGGTCTGGTCAACATCTTGGACTACTGCCCTCGGCAGCCGCTCCCGCAGGCTCCGACCGCTTGTGAGCGCGAGACCGAGGAGATCGATTGCGGCCCCGACCGTCCGTGTTCGCTGGCCGGATTCTGCAACCACCTCGACAGCGATCGCGACGGCGTCGGAGACCGCTGCGACACCTGTGCGTTCGAGCCCAACCCGACGCAAACCATGGAAGGCGGTTCGCAGGACGACGACCCGGACGGGGACTTTGTCGGCGAAGTCTGCGAACTCGGAGCCGAGAAAGGCTGCGGCGAGCGAGACAATGCACGGCCGTTCGGTTTTCACAGCGTGAGAGCCGGAGGGAACTGCTGCACGACGCAGCTGATCGAAGCCGATGCCGCAGCCGCCACGGCCTCCGCGCAGAGCGGCGGAACCCTCGCGGTCGGAGACCTCGTGCTCGCGGGCACCTGCTCCGACCTCGCGGACCTCTCGAGTTGCACGGCGCTGACCGGGATCCCCTTTGATGACCAAGGCGGATTCTTCGACGACGCGGACGGAAACCCACTGTTGGATCTCCCGGTGCGAACCCGTGAAAACTGTACAGCCGAGCAGGAAGAGTCGCTGCAGTGCTTCTCGCTTCCGGCAGGGCTCGAGAACACACCGGGCGTGCTGACCCCACCCGCCGGATGCGAGGCCGCGCTTGCCGATGCCGGGGTCACGGCGCTCGAGAACTTGAGCCAGCCCCTCACCGACCTGGACTTCGCGGGTGAGAGCAACCCGCTCGACTCCCTGTGGCAGAGCATGTGTTTCCTGCCCCAAGTCGACCAGGACTACGACGGCATCGCCGACTCCTGCGACAAGTGCCGGTTCGCCTTCGACCCCTTCGACCGCCCCTATCGCGACCCGAACGGTGTCTTGGATCCAGGTTTCGGCGCAGCCTGCAACGGCCGGCTTCGCCCCGACGAAGTCTGCGAACTTCGGGAGATGGACGGGCTGGGCGAGGGCACGGGGGACACCGACGACATGGGGGGATCGACCGGCGGTGGCGGCACTGGCGAATGATCTCCTCCAGGGCTTCCTCACGCCCGGGTTCGGTCGCCTCGGGCGTCCGGGCCCGCCCCGCCTTCCTCAGCGAACTGTCGATGAGCCACAAAGGGCGCAGACGCCCTGCCCCGCCGCCCTAGGCGCCGAATCTGGAGGTCCTACCTATGGGACCAAAAGGTCTTCCGAAACCGGCGGGTTCTATGTAGGGTACGGCCCGCCTAGGCTATCGGGTAACGGCCAAAAGCACACACGGGCACACGGTTCATGACTACTCATCGTCTTTCGCCAAATCGCAGCGAGCTCCCAGGCTTTCGTCGCCTCGCGTCCACCGCTGCGAGTTCGCTCGCGCTCGCGGGTCTCGCCACGCTCGCCCTGGGCTCCACCGGCTGCATCCAGGATACGGACTGCGGAATCTGCGACCCGGACAACCTGGTCCTCGAGTCGATCTCGGGCATCAACTACCAGTCCAACAAGGTCCACATCCTCAGCCCGACCTGCGAAGGCGACGACTGCCCATCGGATCTGAGCACGGGAACGTACTTCATCGAGGAGATCATCCCCTGCGAGGAGACCGAGGAAGCCCAAGACTCGGCCAACGCGCAGGAGTACTGCCGGCTCTCGCCGCTGGTCACCGCGTTCGGCATCGAGTTCATCTTCAACAACCTGCTCGACCCGACGTCCATCGAGCTGGTCCGCAAGCGACCCGACAACCCGCAGCTGTTCGAGGTCTACGACTGGAAGACCGACGTCCTGCAGGTTCAGGGTCCGATCACCCGTTTCAACGGCGACTACGTCCGCGGCGGCCGCGACGAGGCCGACACGATCACCCGGCTGATCAACCTCTCGTGCATCGACAACCTCGCCGACAACGGTCGGGACTTCTCGCACACGGACTACGAGACCCCGAGCATGAACCCGTGCAACGAGTTCAACCCCTCTACGGGGTTGCCGATGAAGTTGCGCTTGGAGGACACCGACGAGGACGGCAACGTCGTGCAGCCATCGATCAAGGCAGCGCGCGGGATCTGGACGGCAGCCGGGAACAGCTGCTCCTCCCCCGAGGAGGGGCCCGACACGTGCTGCTCCTACTGCGACTACCTGCTCTCGACGAAGATCGACCGCTACGGCGTCCAGGTCGCCGAATCCGGCGAAGTCACTCCGCGCAATGCCAACCCCGGAATCCCGGGCTTCGTGGACGCAATCCAGTGTGGTGATGAGACCGACGTCGGTACCGTCATCGACAAGTTCGCCGAATGCTCCGGGTTTGTCCCGAGGACCGACCGCAGCGACGAAGAGCAGGTCTGGCGCTACAAGTTCTGCGACCCGACGACCGACGCGTGCCAGCAACAGGAGCCGCAGGAGTACTCTCTCCCGCTGTTCGACTTGCTTCGCGAGACGCACCCGGATTTCCGGCCAGCAAACCTCGAGAACCTCACCTCCAAGTGCACCACGACCGCAGAGTGCAGTGATGTCCACGGGCTGACAGGAACCGAGTGCGTCGGCACGCATTCCGACTCAGGACGTGCTTGCCTCGCCGACGCGTACGGCGAAGGCGACGCCGACACCTGCGACCGCGCAGTCTGTCGGCCGCAGTGGATGGCAACGTGTAGCTTCGACGAGACCACGACGGGGGCCGAAGTTGCCTACTGCCAAGACCGACGCTTCGGCACGGTGGGCTCTGCAGCCTGCCTCGTGACGACCGACGCGAGCGCCAACCGAGACCCGGTAGAAGCCGGCGGATTCGGGCCGATCGGGGTTAGCGGAGCCGGCCTCACGGACTGCAACGAGGAGGGGGACCTCTGCGACCAACGCGCGGGCGGCTCCGAACTTGCCTTCGCAGATTGGAACGAAAACGGCCGACTTACGGCCGAGGAAGCGTGTCAAGCGTCGCTGTACGGCCTCGCGCGGGCGGGCCAACAAGACGGGTTCGCTTGCGACCCATTCTACCAAGGCAACCTCGAGGCCAAGTCCCTCTACGAGCGCGACGAGAACCTGCCCGCACCCGCCCGCGGCTGTGTCTGCCCGACCGCCGACGAGCTCGACAAGAACGGAGACCTCAACGAGCTTGACGGCTACATCGCGAGTGTCGATGGCACAGATGAAGACGCTTGCATCGAAGCCGTGTCCAGCGGCTGTTACGACGCCGACGACGATTTGATCGAGAGCCGGCTCGGCGAGTACGCGGTCAAGTTCATTTCGCGCTCGGGCGGCATCGTCTACGACCCCGCCATCAAGGGCTTCGACTGGCGCCCCGCGGACGTGGGCGGCGTGCCCCGAGCCGACATCGAGAACTGCGCGGAGAACAACACCGACCGGTTGGTAGCGCCCCTCAACCGTCACGACGGATGGCGCTCCGCGGACACCTTCACGCCGGAGAACTTCGAGGACTTCGACCGCGCCATGTGCTCCGGCCAGGAGTACACGGTCACGTTCAACGAGCCCGGCAACAGCGACAACCCGGCCTACGTCGTCGACAAGGCAGACAACACGCTCGTCGGCAAGTCGGTCTACAAGTTCGAGACCGCGCAGTTCCACGTGCAGCCGGACTCCGGCTTCCCGACGGACAACCTGCGGATCGGCGCCTGCGACGATTTCTCGCTGCGCTTCTCCAACAAGTACGACGCCAGCCCGGAGAACATGTCCAAGCTGCAGTTGTTCCGCACGTCCTGTACGGGCGAGGGCAACAGCCGGGTCTGCGAACTCACCTCGCCGGATCCCAAATGCGACTTGGCTAACCCGCCCCCAGGCGCCTGCTGCGTGACCGCCCCGGTCGCTGGTGGCCCCGGCTGCTTCGACACCAAGCCTGAGCGCGAGGCCGCGCTCGAGACCAACGCTTGCGCCGCTCCTTGCCTGACGGTCGACATCGAGAACCAGTTCATCGGTGAGGTCAGCGTGCAGATCGACCCGATCGAGTTCGGCCAGTACCTCGACGTGGACCAGGTCTACCGGATGCTCGCTCCCACCGCCGCCACCCTGGCGGATACGCAAGCCGACCCCGCGCTGTACCAGGCTGTGTTCTGGGACGCGTGCGGCATGCCACTGGTCGCTGAGGACGCCGAGTCGTACGCGTACGACTTCCGGATCGACACGCCGAAGTGCAAAGAGGACACCGACAACGATGGCATCCCGCTGTCCTGCGACAACGCGGACACCACGTTCAACCCCGACCAGGCCGACATCGACGGCGACGGCGTGGGTGATGTGATCGACCTTTGCCCGGCAGCCGGCGGCGACCCGAACAACACCGCCGACTCGGACAACGACGGCGTCGGCAACGAGTGCGACAGCTGTCGCCAAACGCTCAACCAGTACAACGCCAACGCCATGGCGGCGGCGGTTCCCGACTACATGATGGTCCGGAACGTCCCCGACCAGAGCGACGTCGACGAAGACGGAATCGGCGACGTCTGTGACAACTGCGTCGTGACCCCGAACTGCGAGGACTTCGGCCCCGACAACGAGTACGAAGTCGCAGACCCGATCGCGTACGACGACAACGACCTGTGTCAGATCGACAACGACAGCTCGATGATCGGTGACGCCTGCGAAGGTGAAACGATCAACGCATTCGCCGGCGGACCGGTCGGCTTCGGCGACCAGGACGACTTCGACCAGGACGGCCTGATCAACTCGCTCGACGGTTGCCCTCGTCAGCCGCTGGCCGAGGAGCCCATCGAGTGCACCGCGGACAACGCGGACACGACGTGTGGCGAAGGCCGCCCCTGCTCCCCCGCGGGCATCTGCAACCACCTCGACAGCGACGGCGACGGCGTCGGCAACGCGTGTGACACCTGCGCGTTCCAACCGAACCCGGGCCAGGCCATGGAAGGTGGCTCCCAAGACGACGACCCCGACGGAGACTTCGTCGGTGAGCTGTGTGAAGTCGGCGCAACCAAGGGTTGTGGCGAACGCAAGAACGCCCGTCCCTTCGGCTTCTACGAAGTTGCCGCTCTGGGCAACTGCTGCACGACGCAGCTCGTCGCCGCGGACGAGGCAGCGGTCACCCGTGCAACCGATGCGGGCACTGTGCTCAGTGTCGGCGACCTGCTCATCGCTGGAACCTGCACGGATACGGCCGACCTCTCCACGTGCCTGCCGCTCACGGCTCCGCACCCGGAGTTGCCCAACGCCCGCGACGCCGAAGGAAACCTGATCCTTTCGCTTCCGGTCCGGACCCGCGAGAACTGCTCGGAGATTCAAGAGGAGCAGTTGGAGTGCCGTTCGCTGCCGACGGCGCTCGAGACCCAGCCCGGCATTCTCATCCCACCCCCGGGCTGCGACGTAGCCCTGGAAGATGCGGGCCTCACACCCGTCGAGAACCTCCGCAACCCGCTGACGGATCTCAACTTCTCGGACCAGAGCAACCCGCTCGACTCCCTGTGGCAGAACATCTGCTTCCTGCCGCAGGTCGACCAGGACTACGACGGTATCGGCGACAAGTGCGACAAGTGCCCATTCGCCTTCGACCCGACCGACGCCGAGTACGTCGACGCCAACGGCCGCCTGTGGCCCACCGATGGCGCCGCCTGCAACGGTGACTTCCTGCCCGACAACATCTGCGAGCTGGACGAGATGAACACCGGAGAGACCGGCGACACCGACGACATGGGCGGCTCCACCGGCGGCGGTGGCGGCGGCTCCACCGGCGGCTGAGCCAACCGGAGGGCTGCTAGAGGCCCACAACGAAAGGCCCGGACGTGCAAGCGTTCGGGCTTTCTCGTGGTTCCTGCCGTCTCCCGGCCAACCGAGGCTCCGGGCACGCCACGCACAACGCCGAGGCTCTCGTACAAGCGACGCCGTCGGCCACAACCAATGAAAAGGCCCCGCAGTCACCACCGCGGGGCCTTTGAAGGTCAGCCTGAGGACTACTTCCGGCGCTTGTATCGGACCCGGCACGGGAGCCGAGGCCCGACGAGCAGGCGGGAGTAGTCGGGCTCGTATCGGGACTCGACCAGCTCGAAGTCGAAGTGTCGCAGCAGGTGACTCCACACGGCGCGGAGCTGCAGCTGGGCAAACACGATGCCCAAGCAGCGATGCCGACCGCCACCGAAGGCGATCCACGACATCGGGTCCTTCTTGTCCGCGTCGCGCTCGGGACTCCAGCGCTCCGGGTCGAACTTGTGGGGGTTCGGGAATACCTCGGGGATGCGATGCGCCATCGCGGGGGAGCTCATGATCATCGCCCCCTCTTCGATGTGATAGCCGGCGTAGTCGAACGCCTTGAGCACTCGGCGCATCATCACGATGATCGGCGGATACATTCGGAGCGTCTCCTTGATGCACCACTCGAGCTGGGTCATCGACTTGAGGTCGTCCAAGGTGAGGTCCGTGCGGCCACCGAGGACGGCGTCCTGCTCGGCGCGCAATTTGCCGATCCACTCGGGATTCTGGTTGAGCAAGATGCCCGTCCACGCCACGGTCACGCCGCTGGTGTGGTGACCGGCGAACATGATCGCCAACAGCAGCCCGGTCATCTCGTCCTCGGTCAGCGGGCGCCCGTCCTTGTAGCGGGCGTCCATCAGCGTCTGGAGGAAGTCCTCCGAGGAGTTGTCATCCTTGGCCCGACGCTCCCGCACGATGTTCGCGATGAGCTCGCCGAGTCGCGCTCGCGCCTCATCCCGTTTCTTGAACGAGGGCACCATCGGCATGTTGGGCGCGAAGAAAGCCAGCAGACTCAGGCCGCCTTCCATGTCGTAGTAGAGCTTGGCGAACTCATCGGAGAGCTCTGCGCGAAACTTGGGACCGAGCAGGGACCGGCTCGACGTGTAGATCGTCAGCTGGTTGCCCACCTCGTACAGGTCGACCTCGCCCTCATCGCCCCACTTGCCGAAGAATTCTTCGGCCTCTTCCACGAAGCCCTGCGCATAGCTCCGGAGTCGATGCTCGCGCAACGCATCATGAAAGAACGCAAGCTGCTCCTTCATGATCTCAGGCTCGGCGTCGTAGGCGATGCCCTTGCCGAAGATCGGGGTCATCAGCTTGTACGTCTCGCGCAGGTCGACGTCCGTGTCCTTCATGCGGAAGAACTTCTGCTGCGCTTTCGGACCGCTCATCATGACGCCGGTCGTCCCCGGCAGTCCGATCGAGAAAACATCTCCGAACAGGTCACGGCCCCGCTGGAACAGGTCCACCGGGTTGCGGCGCATCTCGAGGGCGTGCCCAAGAAGCGGGAGACCACCAGGCAACTTGGGCGGACGCGGAAGCCGACGGTCGGCGACAGCTCCTTTCTTCTTGGCTTTCTTCTCGGGCTTGTCGGAGGGCGGCGTGGACGTCGTGGCGCTCATGCAGATTCTTCCTCGCTTCGGCGCCCACGGCGGACACCAAGGATTGGAACCTACCCTGCGCTCCAAGGCCCTGCACGTGCCCTGACGCACCGCTGCGTGACGCTGATCATCAAAACCGCCGTGGACCGCTTCGATGAGCGCGCCGATTTTGCGCCCACGGTTGGACGGCACCGCTTTGGCGCGTCATCCTTGAGTCGGTGTCTGCACCGTCGTCTCCACACCGCCTCCTGCCCGGCACTCCGCCGGAGCTTCTGGTGCACGATGCGACATCTGCCTGCCCCTACCTCGAAGACGCCACCGCACGCCTTCCCCTGCGGCTCCCGATCCGCGCGCTCCGCCGAAGCGAGTTCGAGCTCCGGCTGGGTGAGGGTGACCGCCGACAAGGCTTGCTGCTGTACCGGACCGCGTGCCCCGACTGCCAGGCATGCGAGCCGATCCGGCTGCACGTCGACACGTTCCGCCCCGGCCGTACCCAACGGCGGACCTTTCGAAAGACCAGCATCGACATCGAGGCCACCGTCGGACCGCTCGAGCCCTCGCAAGAGAAGGTCGACCTCTACAACCGGCACAAACACGGTCGCGACCTGGCCGTTGGGGAGTCCGAGATCGATCTCGACGGGTACAGGGCCTTTCTTGGCGAGTCATGCTGCGACACGTTTGAGGTCCGGTACACGCACCAAGGGCGTCTGGTCGGCGTCGCGATCACCGATCGCAGCGAGTCCGCGCTCTCGGCCGTGTACTGCTACTTCGACCCCGACCTGCCCCATCTGGGGTTGGGCACATTCTCGATCCTCACCCAGGTCGAACTCGCGCGCCAGTGGGGCCTGCAGCATGTCTACCTCGGGCTCTACATCCAAGACTGCGCCTCGATGTCGTACAAGGCCCGCTTCCTTCCGCATCAACGACGCGTAGCGGGGCGGTGGACAACGTTCGAACGCGACAAGTCGTAGGCCCTCCCGAAGCCGGCGTGCCGAGCTTCTTCGATGGCCGCTAGCCTCGCCCTGCGTCCCGTGTGAGCATCGGGCGGCGTGATGAAGATCGACGTGCACAGCGAGGTGGGTCGGCTCGAGTCCGTGCTTTTGCACCGTCCCGGAGACGAGATCGTGCGGATGACGCAGCACGACCTCGACCGCATGTTGTTCGACGACATCCTCTCGGCAGCCGAGGCCGCACGGGAGCACGAGGTGATGGCCAACATCATCGCCGCGACCGGGGCGGAGGTGCTCGAGGTCGAAGACCTTCTCACCGCCAGCTTGGAAGCCGCACCCAAGGCGACGATAGAGGCACTCGTTGCCCGGTGCTGCGCCAGCGCAGGTTGTCCCAGTGCAGCCGCGGTGCTTTCCGATTGGCCCGCCGACACGCTCGCGAAGGCGCTCATCGAGGGGGTGTATTGGCGTGACCTCGAAGCCCAACAGTCGAGCCTGGCCCACGTCGCCGCGCTTCTTCGCGAGGCAGACCCGATGGCCTTGCGGCCGTTGCCCAACCTCATGTTCCTGCGCGACCCGTGCATCACGGTGTTCGACCGCGTGGTCCAGGGACGGATGGCGACACCCGCTCGTGCCCGTGAACCCGAACTCGTCGCGTTCGCGCTCCAGCATTCGCCCAAGGTGGGCGCGCCGCTGTCGTTCGAGACCGCGGACTCGCTCACCGAGGCCTACGACTGCATCGAGGGCGGAGATGTTCTGGTGCTCAAGGGCGACGTCTTGATGATCGGCTGCTCCGAACGAACGCTGCCCACGACGATCGAGCGACTGAGCCGAGAGGCGCTGTTTCCATCTCACCCAGAACTGCAGCGCGTGTACGCGGTCGTGATGCCTACCGCGCGCTCGGTCATGCACCTCGACACCATCCTCACCCAGGTCGATCGCAGCCTCTTCCTCGGGCACGCGCCGCTGATCTCCGGAAGCGTGCGCAAGCCTGCCTTGCCCGTCGTACGGATCGACCGACACGGCCCCGCCGCCATCATGGCCAAGGCCTCCGCGTTCGACGTCCTCAAGGACGAGTTCGGTCGACAGACCAAGCTCGTCCCGTGCGGCGGCGACGATCCGCTGCATCAGGAGCGCGAACAATGGACCGATGGGGCCAACGCCATCGCCCTTGGACCCGGCGGTATCATCCTCTACTCACGGAACCGCAAGACGGTCGCCGCGTTGGAAGAACGAGGATTCCGCGAGCTGCACCTGCCGCTCGTCGAACCTGAGGACGAGCGAAACGAGCGGGTCGCCGACGCGATGGCCAACCTGGAGCGCCAACCGACCGTCTTCACCTTCACCGGGAGCGAGCTGTCGCGAGCCAGGGGCGGAGGCCGGTGCCTGTCCATGCCACTGCGGAGGAAGCAACTATGATTCAGAGATCCGATCCCGGTTCGCGGACAGCACCCCAGCCTCCTCCCACCGCCGTCGTCGCCATGGGAGGCCACGCGTTTCTCAAGCCGGGACAACGCGGGACCTACGAAGAGCACATCAACAACGCCGCCGAGATTTCACGCGCGTTGATGGTCTTGATCGAGCGCGGCTACCGAATCGTCATCACGCACGGCAACGGGCCGCAGATCGGCGATCTGATGACACGGACCGAGATGAGCGTGTCCGAGGTCCCTCGTCTACCGCTCGATGTTCTTGTGGCGCAGACCCAGGGAAGCCTTGGCTACTACCTGCAGCGGGTCCTTCTGGAGGAGTTGCGCTCACGAAGCATCGCGCGCTTCGTCACCACCATGGTCACCCAGGTCATGGTCTCTCCCGACGACCCCGCGTTCGGCAATCCGACCAAGCCCGTGGGGCCGTTCATGGACCAGGAGGCCGCCGAGAAGAAACGCGACGAGTCCGGATGGGAGATCGCCAAAGACCTCAACCGAGGCTGGCGACGGGTCGTGCCCAGTCCCAAGCCGCAGAAGATCGTTCAGGCCGCGATGATTCGCGAAGCGGTGGTCTCGGGCAACATCGTCGTCGCGGCAGGCGGGGGCGGCATTCCCGTCACGATCAACCCGGAGACTGGAGAGTTCCGCGGCATCGAAGCCGTGATCGACAAAGACCTCACCTCGGGCGTGCTTGCCACGGAGGTCGACGCAGACCTGCTGGTCATTCTCACCGCCGTCGACGGCGTGTACATCAACTTCGGCGAAGAGAACGCCAGCGTGTTGGGGGCCGTGACGATGGCGGAGTGTCGGCGCCACATCGACGCAGGACACTTCCCGCCCGGATCGATGGGACCCAAGGTGGAGGCCATCTACGGGTTCTTGCGACGCGGCGGGCAGCGGGGGCTCATCACCGACGCCGAGAGCTTGCGCGACGCGCTCGACGGCCAGGCCGGCACCCACTTCATCGGCCGGATCTAGTTTTGGGGAGGGCGCGCTCGCCCTCCCCCCGCTCGCGACAAGTCGCGAGCGGGGGCCCCGGCCCTTTCTTGGGGAGGGCGCGCTCGCCCTCCCCCCGCTCGCGACAAGTCGCGAATTGCGGGGCCCCCCGGCCCTTCTTTGGGGAGGGCGCGCTCGCCCTCCCCCCGCTCGCGACAAGTCGCGAATTGCGGGGCCCCCCTCCCTTGCCCGGCCCTGTTGGGCCGTTGGTTTGGCGTGCGCCCGGAGTCAGTGCTCCCCCCCGCCCTTCCGGGCCGTTGGTTTGTTGCACATCCGGACTCCGTGCCTCCGTGCTCCCGCCGGCCTTTCGGGGCGTTGGTTTGGCGCGTTCGGCTTGGGGAGGTCAGTCGCCGGAGGGCTCGAGGACTTTGCCAACTTTGGCGACGACATCTTCGACCCGGTAGGGCTTCTTGAGGAAGTCGACCTCGTCGGACATGCGCAGCCAGTCGAGCACGGGACGCTCCCCATACCCACTGGTGAGGATGACGCGGATCTTCGGGGCCCGGTCACGCAGCAGGCGGAGGGCCTGAGCACCGTCCATCTGCGGCATCATGACGTCGAGAAGAACGAGGTCGATATCGGGCCGTTCTCCGAGCCGTTTGAGAGCCTCGACTCCGTTGGCCGCGGTCACGACCTCGTAGCCCGCCTCGGTGAGCGCCGCCGTCACCATGCGGCGCACGGCCTCCTCATCGTCGACCACGAGCACGACAGCGCCGTCGACGGGTCGGCCGTAGACCGCCGCGAGTTGGGGACCGCTCTGTTCGAGCTTCCGTCCACTGAGCGGGAGGAAGATGCGGACGGACGTGCCGGTACCGGGGCTGCTCGTGACCCGAACTTTCCCGCGGTGGCCGCGAAGAATGCCCAGCGTCGCCGCCAGCCCAAGCCCATGTCCGTCGGGTTTGGTCGAGAAGAACGGGTCGAACATCCGGCCCTGGGTCTCCTCATCCATGCCGTGGCCCTCGTCGCGGACTTCGAGGCAAACATACCGCCCCGTCGGAGCATCCTCGGCGCCCTCGAGTCCACGGAGAAAATCTCGGTCGGCCTCAATCTCCGAAGTCGTGAGCGTGATGACCCCGTCGCGGCCCGACAAGGCGTCGGAAGCGTTGGTGATCAGGTTCATCGTCAGCTGCCGAAGCTGGGCACTATCGGCACGCACCAGCGGCAATCCTGTTGCGAGGCGAAAGTCGAAGCTCGCCCCCTTGGATACCGAACTGCGAAGCAGCGTGGCCATCTGGCGGACGGTGTCCGAGAGGTTGACCGGCTCGATCACGATCTTCCCCTGACCGGAGTAGGCCAACAGCTGCCGCGACAGGTCGGCGGCGACATCGGCCTGCGCCTCGAGACCATCGAGGTAGTCCTCCGCGCTTTCTCCCGCGCGAAGCGCTGTTCGGGCGAGGCTCGCATTCCCAATGATCGACGTCAGCAGGTTGTTGAAGTCGAGTGCGATGCCGCCAGCGAGCAGACCGATCTGCTCCAGCTTCTGGCCGCGTTCGAGACGAGCGCGGATCATCTCGGCGTCGACCTGCCTGCGCTCCGTGACGTCGGCGGCGACCCAGATCAGGCTGGCGCGCTGGTGCTCCTCGAGCGGCGACACCGTGACTTGGAACGTCCGACCCGCATGGCGGAACTCGTAGTTCCCACGACCGAGATCCGCGACCGCGTGCAGCGCTCCGATCGCCAGTCCTCCGGCGGGCACATGACGGGTGAGAGGCTCGCCGATTGCAGCCTCGCTCAGCCCCAGAACCTCGGCGCACTCACCGGCGACCGACACAACGCGAAGATCGTCGTCGGTCGTCCACACCGCACCCGGGAAGTGCCGCATGAGCACGCTGAGTTCTTCGCGTGCGCGGCGGTGCTCCGCACGTTCCGCCTCGGCGACCGCCCGCTCCGCGGCAAGACCACCGGGCTTTTGCCTGCCCTCCCCCCGTCGCTCGCGCGCAAGCTGGTTGAGCAGACGCAGCGCCGCCCGAGCCCGTAGGTCCGGCTCTCCTCGAAGATCATCCTCGGAGAGCTCGGCGCCACTGCTGAGGAGCTGCTGGAGGCGCGCACCTACGCGGCCTATCGCATCCGGTGCTTGATCCACGCGGTACGACTATAGGCCACGGTGCGATCCCGCGCGAGCAGGACGGTGCTTCATTCCGGGTCACCGCCGGATTCATCGGCGGCGGGTGCCGGCTGTGCCGCGGGGTCCTCGGGCACGGGCGAGTCTTCAGAGTCGTCCGCGTCCTTGTCCTCGACCTCGTCTCCTTCCGCGTCCTCCTCGCCCTCTGGCTTCGCGGCAGCCTTCGCCGGACCGAGAAGGGTTTCGAGCGCTTCGCACTCCCAGTCGTTCTTCAGAACGGCGTCGACTTCCTTGCGAAGGGTTGCGTACGCCTCCGGCGTGCCGGCCTTTCCGATGGCATGGGCAGCCAACTCGAGAACATCGGGACTGCTGATATCCTCATCCTCAAAGAGGGCTTGCCATTCCTTAATCCGGTCCTTGGGCTTGATGTCGTCATCATCGATGACGTCTTCGGCTGCATAGCAGAGGCTCTCAAGCTGCCCGGTGATCACCGTGATCTCGGCCATGGTGCGCACCTTGCCCTCCTCCGTAGGAAGCTTTGCATTTGCTGCAGCATCGGCGAGTGAGACAGCTTCGCCATCCGCAGCCAGCGCCTGCGGCTTCGCCTCCGGGAACGGCTCGTAGAACGGCTTGTCCCGAAGCAAGACGTTGACAGGTCCGACGGAGACACTCGGCACGTAGGTCACGACCATTAGCCCGACAAACATCAATGCAATGAAGGGCACGACGGACTTGATCACCGCGCCCATCGGCTTTCCGAATGCCGCCGAAGCCACGAACAAGTTGATACCAATCGGCGGAGTCAGATAGCCGATCTCAAGGTTGACGATGAAAATGACCCCCATGTGAATGGGGTCGATCCCGAGCGTCGCGGCGATAGGCGTTAGCAGTGGAGCGATGACTAGGATCGCGGAAATGGAGTCCATCAGAGCTCCCACGACCAGCAGGAACAGGTTCACCATCAAGAGGAACTGAAACGGTGTCAGTTGCATGCTGGTGATCCACTCGACCGCCAGAATCGGAACCTGCTGCTCGACCAAGAAGTCGTTCAGTCCAAACGCCAGCGCCATGATGATGAGCAGCGTGCCCATCATCACCCCGGCATCGGCCAACACTTTGGGAAGTTGCGACCACGTGAGCGTCCGGTGGATGTACAGCTCGACCACGAGCGAATAGACCACCGAGACGGCTGCCGCCTCGGTCGCCGTGAACAAGCCCGTGTAGATGCCGCCGAGGATGATCGCGGGAAGCGAGATCGCCCAGAAGCCATCGAAGAAGGCGCGAGAGACCTCCTTGAGGTCGAACTTGTCGCGCTCCTTCACGGTGCGCCCGGCCACAACCATGGAGTACACGGAGAGCAGCCCGGCGATGAGAACGCCCGGCATGATGCCCGCCATGAACAGCTCTCCGATGTCGACCGGGGATGCGGCGCCCGCGACAATCGCGAACACCAGCATCGGGATCGACGGCGGGATCAGGATGCCGAGCGAACCTGCGGTGGTCACCAGGCCCATCGAAAACCTGTCGTTGTAGCCAGCCTTGGTGAGAGCCGGATACATCATGGTGCCGATAGCGATCACCGTGACCGGGCTCGAGCCCGAAATCGCGGCGAAGAAGATGCACCCGCCCACCGTCGCGATTGCGAGACCGCCGGGCAACCATCCCACCAACGCGCGGGCAAATGTGACGAGGCGGTTGGCGATGTCGCCAGCGCTCATGATCGCCCCGGAGACCACGAAGAACGGGATCGCGAGCAGGACCGGCTTGCTCGAAAGCTCCGCCATCTTCGCCGGAAACGTCTCGAAACCGCAGACGGTATCCAAGCTCAGCGTTGCGCAGGATCCAACGCTGTAGTCGTCACCGTAGATCATGAACGCCAGCGCAGCTAGCACGCCGATGATCACGAACAGCGGCGATCCGAGCCCTACCATGGCTGCAAGCGCAGCCAGTAGCAGCAGCCCCCCTCCGCTCGACGACGCTCCGTCAGCCTCCGGCGCCGCATAGCCGGTCGAGGCAAGGACGAAGACGCCGAGGAGGACCGCGAAAAAGAGAACCTTGCTACCAGTGGGAAAACGAGACTTCATCGCTCCGCCTCCTCGCCCGCGTCGTCGTTGTTGTAGCCATCCAAGGGGGCACCGTGTGAATCCGTCTGGACCTGACTTTGAGGTTCCGGCGCGTCTTCAGCGATTGAGCCCACCTCGGTGGGCACATCACTAGGAGCCTGAAGGCTTGCCTCCTTCTTGTACTTCTCGAGTTGGTCGAGCCCTTCGATGGACGGAGCGACTGGAAGCTCCCCACCCAGAGCGAAGACTCCGCGAGCGAGAAAGCGGATCGTCATGATCGCAAAGGAAAGGGGCAGGACCGCGTACGCCTGATAGAGCGGGAGCCCCAGGCCTTCGATCAGGCCCCCGCGGCCCTCCGTCTGCACGAAGTCCAAGTGGCGCTGGAGCACGAAGCGGGTCGACAGCCACATCAGTGCGAAGCAGACCACGGCTGTGAACACGGCCGAGAGAAAGACCACGTACGGTTTGAGGCCATCCGGGATGACCCGCTGCGCAGCCTCGACCTTGAGATGCTTGTTCTCGTACGTACACATCGAGGCCGCAACGAATCCGACCCAAAGCGTGAGCACGAGCGCCAACCGCTGCGACCAGCCAACCCCATTGGGTGTCATCGCGACGAACAACCGAATCAAACCGTAGGAGCCCGCGACCCCGACGACCGAGAACACCAACGCCCTAGGCATGGAGACCTTCTCGCGTCTGCTTGCCGTCCGGACCCCCAAGACGCCGAGTCCCACGAATGCCACCCACAGCGCATACGGGAACCAACCCTCAAGGCTCGTGTAGGTTGCGTCTCCGCGCTCGATGCTCTGGCCGAAGTAGCTCAGCAGCTTGACGAACGCAGCGACGCCCTTGTTTTCATCGCTGGCGAAGGTTCGATGCACGACGTCGAGAAAGACGACGATGCTCATCACAACGAGCGCCGCAATCACGAAGACACGCTCGCCCCGGAACACCATCCGGTCGATTTTCTTGAACAGATCTTTCACCGTCTCCGGCATCCTACCCCCCGGGCCCCGACGATGGGCAGTCCACCTGCCCAAACCGCCTGCGGCTCAAAAAAAAGAAGCCCAGCAACTGCCGAGCTTCTTCTCTCTGAATCGGGGCAGGTCCGACCGCCACCAAACGAGCGCTACATCGATTTTTTGAGTGCATCCAAGAGAGCTACCCCCTGCTTCGTTGTGCGCTTGCGGTACTTGTCGTGAACGCCACTTGCGACCTTCCGCCACGGTCCAAGGTCCGGCTTGTGGATCTTGATACCCATGTCGGCAAGGTTCTGCATCACCTGAGGACCGAGGCTCTCGACCCCCCGAATTCCCCGGTCTTGGATCTTCATGATGTCGTCGGAGTCCAGCGATAGCGCTTCCTGAAGCTCGGCGGGGAGCTTGTCCCAGAACCCCTTGCGAGACATCACGACGAGCCCGGGCTGGAAGGTATGCTGTGAAACCGTCCAGTGTGTGATGGCCGAGTTGAAGCCTGCAGCGGTAGAGAACAATGGTGTGTTGTCGAAGCCTTCGATCACGCCCGTTTGAAGCGCTGACAGTACCTCCGTGACGCCCATGGACACGCCCGAGGCTCCCCACGCGTCGAACAAGTCCTCGTAGATCTTGGACTCTTGGATCCGGATCTTCCGGCCCTTGAGATCCGCTGGCGTTTCTGCCTCGAAGGTCAGGCCCAACTCCCGGTATCCGTTCTGAGCGAACATGACGAGCTTGAAACCGTTGTCCCACAAGATGTCGTGGAGCAACGTCCGGTTCGCGCCCATCGCCTTGAACGCCGACTTCGAACTGTTGAACAGGTAGGGAAGCTCCAGCGCTCCGATCGAGGAAACCACCGAGGAGACAGCCCCGGCGGACCCGGCCCAACACTGAATCCGGCCGTCCTTGCAGGCCTTGAGCGTCTCGAGCTCACCGCCCATGGCCCCGCCCTTGTACATCTTGACCTTGATCCTGCCCTCGCTGTTCTTCTCGACCAGCTTCTCCATCCGCTTCGCCTGCTTGATCCATGGCGTTCCGTCGGGTGCGACCGTCGCGATCTTCATCACGTGCTGTTCGTCCGCCTTCGCGGAGCGCCCAATGAAGAACGGAGCGATCGCAGCCGAAGCGGCGGTGCCTTTGACGAAGGTGCGGCGGGAGGTCGGGAGCTTCTTGGTCGACATTGGAAATCTTCCTTTGGGTCGTTTGCGGGGCTGCGGCGCTGTGGCGCCGGGTTGAGGCCAAACTAAAAACGGTGGGGTCCGCGTGTCCTGGCCTGAGACGCACGTGTTGGCGCCGATCTTCACTCCTGTTCCCAGCGGCGGTGGAACTTGGGAGAGCGATTGAACCGGAGTCCCCCCCCGGGGATCAAGCCCGAATCGTCGTTTTACCTAGCTATCTCGGGCGGTTGCATGAGCCCCGCCCGCGCCCACTATGTGGGAGCTAATCTTACATGTCAAACGAGATCCGCGAACCGCCGCCTAAACCGCGTTCGCAGTCCCGGCGCGCACAAAAAACGCCCAGCCGGGGAAAACCGACTGGGCGAGTTCCTTGCGGTGCGACCTCCTAGAACAGGTCGTCGCGGTTGGCCTTGAGCTCGGCGCCCTTCTGCATCTCGACCCGCGACTCCGGAAGAATCTCCGGGATCGCATCCTCTTTGGAAGCTTCGATCTCGGCGATCAGGGTGTCGAATGTCGCCTCGTCCTGGGTCTTGGTCGCCAGCTCGGCCGCCCAGAGCACCTTGGTCCCCACGAAGCCCGGAGCGATCTCCAGCGACTTCTTGAAGTGAACCTTCGACTTCTCGAGGTCACCGCCGGCGAAGGTGGGAGCGATCGCATAGAAGGCTCCGAAGTAACGGTGGGGTCCGCCGTAGTAGTAGGTCGGGTCCAGCTCGAGGCAGCGGTCCATCGTCGCTTTGACGTTGTCCTTCTGCCCAAGCAAAACCGCGAAGCCCTTCTTCTTGGCCCATTTGCCCAACGAAGATGCGTACCAGTACATGGCGGGCACGCCGTCCTTGCCGACGAGTTTGACCGCTTCGGGGAACTTCTTGCCGTCTGCCATGGCGGCGGAGAACTCGGGGGAAGCGGCGACCATGGCCTTCTCGCCCCACTTCACGCCCTTGTCCATCATCTGCAAGTACTCCTTCTCGTCGGACTCACCCCGAAGGTAGCCGTCGGCAAGGAAGTAGTGGGCGCGGGTCAGCTTGACGAGCACTTCGGCGTCACCGGGGGTGGCCGCGGCGACCTTCTCCCACTCGGTGATCGCGGCGCGGATGTTGGCGGCGTCGGTACGCTCGGCCCACTTCGCGTCTCCGGCGGAGGCGGTGTCGCCGGCTGCAGCAGCCCCAGCGGTGTCGCCAGCTGCGGGTGCTTCGGTCGAGCCGCCATCCCAGACTGCCTTGCGGCCGGAGCAAGCGGACAGAGCCATCGAAACTGCAACGAGGATCAGAGTCTTCTTCATCGTACGTGTGCCTCGCGGGAAGACCTACCCCGCGTGGACACCGCGCGTCAACGAGGAGACGCCCGGCCCAGGGCGCAAATGCTTGCAGTGGGCGGGCCAGCCCGCGAACCTCCCCGAGATGTCCGGCCTGCGCCGCAAACTGGAGACCGCGTCGGCGACGACGTTCTCCGCGTATGCGATCGGGGCCGCCTTCACCGCGTACTTCTGCATGTACGCGTTCCGAAAGCCGTTCGCCGCGGCCGGCTTCGAAGGAATGCTCGGCGGGGTCATCGGGCTCAAGATCGCGCTCGTCATCGCCCAGGTCGTCGGCTACGCCCTCTCGAAGTTCGTCAGCATCAAGTTCGTCTCGGAGATCTCTGCCTCGCGGCGAGCCATCACCCTGCTCGCCCTGATCGCCGCCGCCGAGGCGGCCCTGCTTCTGTTCGCCGTCCTCCCACCCGGCGGCAAGGTCATCGCGATCTTCCTCAACGGCCTCCCGCTCGGTGCCGTGTGGGGCCTGGTCTACGGGTTCCTCGAAGGACGCCGAACTTCGGAGCTGCTCGGCGCGGGGCTCTCGACCTCGTACATCGTCGCCTCCGGCGTGGTGAAGACCGTCGGCGCGGCATGGCTCCACGCGGGCGTGTCCGAATCATGGATGCCGTTCGTCACCGGCCTTTGTTTCGCACCGCTGTTCGTCCTGTCGGTCTGGCTCCTGCGGCAGCTCCCGCCACCGTCCGCGGACGATGAAGCGGCACGAACAGTGCGGCGACCGATGCGAGCCCCGGAGCGTCGGGCGTTCGTCGGGCGATTCACGTTTGGGCTGGTCACGCTCACCGGCCTGTACATGTTCCTCACCGCGTACCGAGACTTCCGCGACAACTTCGCGGCAGAGATCTGGTCGGCGTTGGGCTGGGGAGACAAGCCCGCCGTGTTCACAGCGTCGGAGCTCCCGGTGGCTCTGCTGGTCATGGCGGCGCTCGCATCCATCTATAGGATCAAGGGCAACCGCACCGCCCTGCTCGCGATCCATGGACTCATGGCCGCGGGGACCGTGCTGATCGGTGGCGCCACGCTGCTCTTCGACCTCGGCATTATCTCGGGCGCGGTGTGGATGGTCGCGCTCGGCGTCGGCCTATACCTCGCCTACGTCCCGTACGGATGCGTCCTGTTCGACCGGCTCATCGCGGCGACGGGTGCGATCGGCACCGCGGTGTTCATGATCTACGTGACCGATGCGTTCGGGTACGCGGGCTCGGTCGGCCTGCTGCTGTTCAAGAACTTCGGCGGTGCCGAGCTGAGCTGGCTCGACTTCTTCCGCGGCTTCTCCTACGCGACCGCGGTCGCCTGCACAGGTGCGTTCTTCGTCAGCGGTCTGTACTTCTCTCGCCGGACACACGCGTCGGCCGAAGATGTGCCGGAGTGAGCGCAGCTCGCCTGAAGCGCTCGGATGTGCTGTAGTCCGGCCGTGCCACTGACCCCCGGAGTCCACTGGTTCACGCCGACCCTTCCTGTTCACGTCTTCGACGCGGACGCACCGGGACCCACTGCGGTCATCCAGGCGGGCATTCATGGGGATGAAGTCGCGGGTGTCCACGCGCTGCAGGAGATGCTCGAAGACGAGGTCCGCCCGACGCACGGTCGGCTGATCGTGGTCCCGGTGATGAACCCGCCGGCCTACCGAGCCCGCAAGCGCATGCCCCAGGGCGGCCTCGATCTCAACCGCTGTTTTCCGGGGAACGCCGACGCGCCCGAGCCCGAGTTTCGACTCGCCCGCCGCTTCCTCGACCTGATGCTCGACGAAAAGCCGGCACTCGTCGCGACGCTGCACGAGAGCTGGAAGCGATACGACCCCGCGGTGAACCCCTCGTTCGGGCAGACGATCGTCTACGGCGTGGAGCCACGTCCGCCGATCATCGACCGTGTCCTGCAGCGCCTCAACGCTCGCTTCACGGCGGAGCAAGAGCACTTCGATCCGCAGTACTTCCCCGTCGCGACCTCATCCACCGAGATCATCGTCGACGCGTGCGGGTGCGTGGGCTTGTGCATCGAGACCTGGATGGAGTTCGACGAAGCGCGCCGCATCGAGATGCAACGCGCGGTCGTCGACTATCTTCTCGACGATATGGGCGTCCGCAGACTCTAGGGGCCCGTGGGGTTCTCGGAGAGGTCTGCGGCGGGCGTTGGACTCTTGGCGCGGGGCGTCACCGCGGTCACGATCTGATTTCGACCGCGGCGTTTGGCCTCGTACATCGCTTCGTCCGCGCGCTGGTCGAGCGCGGCGGGTGTCTCGTGCCCGTCCCATGTCGCCAATCCGACCGACACCGTCTGTCGCACCACGAGGTTGTCCCGCACGACGAGGGGCTGCGAGGCGAGGTGTTCTCGAATGCGCTCGGCCACTCGATAGCCTTCGACCGCGCCTGTGTCGGGCATGATCAACTCGAACTCTTCGCCACCGCGGCGGACGATCAGATCCATGGACCGCACGCAGCCCCGCACGGCATCGACGAAGCGACACAGCACCTGATCGCCTACGGCATGTCCGTGTTCATCGTTGACCGACTTGAACTTGTCGAGGTCCATCAACAAGACGGACATCGAGCCCCCGGTGCGGCGCGCTCGGTTCATCTCGTTGGAGAGCGCGGGGACCAGGTAGCTGTGGTTGAACGCCCGCGTGAGCGCATCGGTCGTGGCCAACCGCTCGAGCTCTGCGCAGCGAAGCGCTTGACCGACCGCGTGGGCCACGACGACACCTATCTGCTCATGCTCGGCCGAGAAGGCCGCCCGCCTGGGCGATGACACCGAAAACGCACCGAGCACCCGTTCGCCCGCGACCAACGGCACAGACATCACCGAGCACGCCTCGAAACTGCGATCCTTACGGTGGGCGAAGCGAGCATCGACGGAGCTGTCGGGGACGCGGACGGGCTGGGCGTGCTGAACAGCCCAACCGATCAATCCCTCCCCCTTCTTGAAGATCTGCGCGGGATCGTTGCTACCCGCTCCGCTTCGGGCAACGGAGCGAAGCAGCGCCGCCCCATCAACGACACGAATCGACGCGTGGGTGGCCCCGAACAACTCGAGCGAGAGGTCGGTGACGATCCGCAGGGCTTCGTCGAGCGGCCCTGGAACAGCGAGTCGCTCGGACACTTGCACCAACGCTGCCAGCACCCGATCCATCCGTGTACATCCTATCAGGGTCCATCGCTCGCGCACCGTCCGCAGTTCACGTCGACTCCGCAATCGCCGCTACAGCATCCGCACTCCAGGCTGCGGGGTACCTCCCCGGACAACATCCGACAGCGCTGAAGCACCTACGGTAAGCTGATGCTTGCCATGCGCTTCCGAGGCCGACCCCTGCGCGACATGCTTTCGGCGAGTGCGATCGCCCTCGCCATGGTTGGGACGTCGCTCCCAGCGCTCGCCGCAACCCCGGCGATGGGCATCTACCGGGTCAAGCGCCCCAGAGTGAAGCCAGCCGATGCCGCGGCCAAGCGGGCTGAGGCCGAGGTCCGCGGGAACGCGCTCGCGAAGTCTGGCGAGTCTATCGCCGCGGGCATCGAGTTCGACAATGCGGCCGCCGAGCTTGGCGACCCGATCCTCTATCTGGACGCTGGCGAGGCGTACCTGACCGGGGGCGAGAAATCCCGCAACAAAGAGCTGGCCGAAGCCTCGATCGAGCGCGCGCGCATCTCGCTCGACATCCTGTACTTCCACCTCGACAGCTCTGCCGACAAGAACTTCCGACTGGTCGAGGCCACCGAGATCCCCGCACTGATCGTCCGAGCCACGGACTTGATCGAAGACTCCGAGATGTTGATCGAGGAGATCGAAGCTGAAGAGGCCGCTGCCGCTGCCAAGCCGGAGAAAGAGGGCGCCCCGCCCCCGAAGCACAAGACGGGGCGCGCAGCGAAGATCACCGGGGCCGTCTTCATCGGTGCGGGCGCGGTGGCGCTCGGCATCGGTGCAGCAGGCATCGCCCTGGGCGTCCGCCATCAGCAGACCGCCGAGCACTCCACCGTCTACGGCGCGGAGTACGATCAGGTCGCGGACAAGGGCGAGCGCGCGAACCTGCTCGCGTTCGTCGGCGTCCCCACCGGCCTCGTCCTCGCAGGTGTCGGCGTCACCGTGTTGGTGCTCACCTCGGAGAAGTACAAGAAGAAGAAGCGCAAGCAGGACAAGAAATACTCGGTCGTGCCGACGTTCGAGCGGAACGGCACCGGCGTGGCAGTCAGCGGCCGCTTCTAGCGCGCAAGAGAGGGCGGCCCGTGACTTCGCGCCGGCAAAAGGCGCCGGCCCCCGGGTTTGCCTACGCATTCCAGCAGCGGTACACCGTACCGATGAGCGCGACCGCTGCAGTTCTTGAGACGCCCGCCGGCGATCCCGCACCGCAGCCCGTACACGAGCTGGATCTGCGCGCCCACGCCGACGCCGTATTCGATGCCGTCAGCCCCTACGAAGGCGACGGATTCCGAAACCACTGCAAGCGTTTGTTCCACTTCGCATCGATGCTGATGGCGCAGCGCGGGGTCGAAATGCCGGCGGATGTCGCCTACACGGTCGCGATGTGGCACGACCTGGGGCTCGTCAGCGAGCAGGACCAGGGGCACAACTACTTGCAACGTTCTCTCGCCCTGTTCGAGCGGGAGACGAAGGGTATCGATCTCGGCGAGGTCGACCCCACCACTTTGCGCGAGTGTCTGGTCTACAACCATCGCTTGCTGGCCGTTCCCGGCCTGGGTCAGGCAGCCGACTGCTTCCGGCAGGCCGTGAAGATCGAGCACGCCCGAGGGCTGCTCCGGTTCGGGCTGTCCAAGGCGGCGGTCAACGCGAAGTTCGAGGAATACCCGCGCGAGAACTTCGACCGAGTACTCGTCGACTTCACCTGGCGCACCCTCAAGCGCGAGCCGCTGACGCTGGTTCGCGGCGTCTTCTTTTAGTCTGAAAGGGGCCTTTCGAAAGGCCCCTCCCGCTGCGGAGGCAAAGCCTCCTTCGCTCCACCCCAAACGGTCGCCCCGAGCGTTTCGCGACCCCTGTCGTGACAGCGCGGGGGGCCGGCAGCGAATCGCGAAGCGACTCGCGTGGCCCTGTCGGGCTCCTGCTCGCTTCGCTCACCTTTCGAAAGGCCCCTCCCGCTCTATCGGGCTCCTGCGAGATGTGCCCAAGTCCCGCGGGGTCTTGCAGCTCGTCGAGGCCCCCTCGCACCGCTGGCGGGGTTGTGCGATACGGTTGGCCGATGTCGAGCAAGACTCCGATCGAAGACGAGGCGCTTCGCACCCAGGTCGAAGCGGCCGCGTTCCGGCACCTCGTCGAGCACCTGCAGTCGCGCACCGACGTGCAGAACATCGACATCATGAACCTGGCGGGCTTCTGCCGGAACTGTCTGAGCAAGTGGTACACGGCCGCCGCCCAAGAGCGTGGCGCGCAGCTGGACCTCGAAGAGACCCGCGAGTGGCTCTACGACATGCCCTACACCGAGTGGAAGACCAAGTTCCAGAAGTAGGCGCTGGCATGCATCACCACGCCGAGCGCCTCGAGCTGCGGACATCGGGTCGCAGCACTCGAGACATCACCGCAGAAGTCCAAGCGACCGTCGAACGCGCCAAGGTCGACACCGGGCTGTGCAACGTCTTTGTGCACCACACCAGCGCCTCGGTGATCCTCTGCGAGAACGCCGACCCTCGAGTACGCCGTGACCTGGAGGCGTTCGCGTCGCGGCTCGTGCCCGACGGCGACCCCTTGTTTCGCCACACCGCTGAGGGGCCCGACGACATGCCCGCCCACGTCCGAACCGTGTTGACGCAGAGTTCGTTGAACATCCCGATCTCAGATGGACGGGCGGCCTTGGGAACCTGGCAGGGCCTGTACCTTTGGGAACACCGAGCGCAACCGCACCAGCGCATCGTGACCGTCTCGATCCTCGGAGCCTAAGACCAGCCATGTTCGCCGCACGAAAACGCCTCGGCCGTTCGATGACCAAGACCATCGCCGCGTACGGATTGATCAAGGCCGGCGACCACATCATGGTCTGCGTCTCCGGCGGCAAGGATAGCTACACCCTGCTCGACCTGCTGTGGGAGGCCCGGAAGCGGGCGCCGTTCGACTTTCAGATCACCGCGGTCCATCTCGATCAAGGCCAACCCGGCTACGACGGTGCGCCGCTACGCGGGTGGCTGGAGCGTTTCTCCGCCCCGTTCGAGATCGTCGAAAAAGACACGTACAGCACGGTCATCCGGGTGGTCGATGAGGGCAAGAGCTACTGCGGCCCGTGCTCCCGACTGCGCCGCGGCATCCTCTACAACACCGCCGAGCGACTCGGATGCAACAAGCTCGCGTTGGGGCACCACCGAGATGACGCGCTCGAGACCCTGATGCTCAACCTCTTCTACTCGGGGAAGCTGCAGGCGATGCCGGCGATCTATACGACCGACGACGGACGCTTTGAGGTCATTCGGCCGCTCATCGAGTCCCCGGAGTCGGAGATCATCGAGCACGCCAAAGAGGCTGGTTACCCGATCCTGCCCTGCAACCTGTGCGGGTCGCAGGCCGGGCTGCGCCGCGAGAAGATGGGCGAGATGCTCACAGAGCTGGAGCAGGACAACCCCAACGTGCGCTCCGTGATGCTCAACGCGCTTCGAAATGTGCGGCCAAGCCACCTGCTCGACCCGGGCGTGGAACGAACCGCGCCCAGCTCTCGCGGCCGACTCACCGTTCTCGACCACTAGATCGAGCCAGGCCCCTCGAGTACGAGACCCAACTCGCGGAGGCGCGACGGGTACGGTCCGCCTTACGTGCATACTCACGCCGAGCCAATGCATAAACCCAACGTTGTCCGCATAAGTATGTAGCGCCACTGGGCCGCTGCGCGTAGGCTCCCGTCATCGTGCGTCTCTCGGATCTCCACGGAAAGAAGCTTGGCATCTGCGTGTCGGGTGGACTCGACTCCAAGACCGTCACGCTGCGCCTCAAAGAGGCCGGCTGCGACGTCGTGGGTTTCACCGCCGACCTCGGGCAGCCCGACGAGGCCAACATCGAAGACGTCCGCGAGCGCATGAAGCCCGCCGGTGCCGAGACGGTCATCGTCGACCTCAAGTCTCAGATGGCAGAGGCGTGCTTCATGATGGTTCGAGCCCAGGCGATGTACGACGGCGGGTACTGGAACACGACCGGCATCGCGCGGGCCGTGACCGTCAAGGGACTCCTCGGTGCGATGCGTGAGCACGGGTGCGACGTACTCGTTCACGGAGCCACCGGGCGCGGCAACGACCAGATCCGGTTCGAGCGCTACACCAACACGCTTGCGCCCGACTTCGGCGTGTACGCGCCCTGGCGCGATCCGGAGCTGCTCGAGCAGTTCCCCGGCCGAAAACAGATGGCGGAGTATCTGCAGGACAAAGGCATCGAGGCCAAGCTGACCAAGAAACGGTACAGCACCGATGCCAACCTCGCCGGCCTCAGCCACGAAGCCGAGGACCTCGAGGAGCTCACCACCAGCTGCCTGATCGTGGACCCGATCATGTGCGTGTGGCCCCATGACGCGCCGGACCGTACCGAAGACGTGACACTGCGCTTCGAAGGCGGCCGCTGCGTTTCGATCAACGGCCAAGAAGGAGGCGCCCTCGACATCATGCAACGGGCCAACGACATCGCCGGGCGTAACGGCATCGGCCTGAGCAACGCCCTCGAGAACCGCATCATCGGCACCAAGAGCCGCGGCGTGTATGAAGCACCCGGGCTGGAGCTGTTGGGCTTCGGTTTGCGTGCGGTCTATCAGACGACGATGGACCGTCGCTCAACAGGGTTGTTTCACAGCATGTCGCGCTTGGTCGCCGAGCAGATCTACGACGCACGCCTGTACGACCCCGGTGGCCGAGCCGCGATGGCGGGTATCGACGTGTTGGCCTCCCACGCCAGTGCCACCGTCAAGCTCGGCCTGTACAAGGGCAACCTCTACTTCCAGAGCCTGACCGACTGTGCCGCGTCGCTGTACAACCCCGCGGACGCAAGCATGGAGGCCTCCGACGGGCTGGACCCCAAGAGCAGCCAAGGCTTCGTCGAGGTGCTGCGCTGCGAGGCCCTCGCCATCGCGCGGGCTGGCCAGATCAAGTGGGACGACGCGTAGTCGGGGGTTCGCCCGCCAAGACTATTCGGTCAGCACGGTGAGCTGGTCCCCCTTGATCTCGAGGGCGGCCGGCTCGCCTCCGTAGTGCTTGGCGAGACCAACATCGATACGCCAGACCCGGTCCTCGCAGGCCGAAGTCACGCCGCGGGCTTGCACGGTATGGCCGACCACCATGCGCGTCACCTCGAGCTCGGCCAACGCGGCGTTGAGATCGGCACAGGCTTTGGCGGTCGGTTCGGGAACCGAGTAGTCCCGAAGCCATACCAGTCCGTCCGGTGCCATCAGGTCAAGCGGTGGGGGGCCTCCCTCCAATAACCATCGGCGCCCGGCTTCGTTGAGCGACTTCAGCTTGGGCGCGTACTTGGGCAGCACCCCACCGTGGACGAACACGCTGTCGCCCACAACGACCGCAGTGTTTCGGGTCGCGAGGACCTTGGCGTAGACACCGCCGGGCAGGAAGGCGGCGGCACGAGACCGCAGCGCCTCGGGAAACTCGCGGACCCGGGCGTCGGTCACATCCACCCCGGGTGCGTCGGAAAAATCGGTCATGCCCCCTGGGGTCACGTACCGAAAGTCGCCCGCCGCGTTCATCAACTCATGGTTCCCGTTGAGGATGTGAACGGCACCACCAGCCGCTTCGGCTTCCGACTCCAGCCGCGTCAGAAGGTCGAGGATCTCCTGCTCGTCGTCCCCGCGATCGAGCTGGTCTCCGGTCTGCACGAACACCGTGGCGCCACCGCTCCAGTGATCAGCACCGTCGATCAACCCAGCGAGCCGGAGCACCCGCCGCGTCGCAGCGATGTCCCCGTGGACGTCACCGACCGCGACGATCCGCTCCGCCCCCGGGAAGCGGGTTGGCCGGTCGCCCTCGGGGCTGCTTGGGGTTTCAGGTGTGGCCACAGGCGCCGGAGTACCCGCTTGCGGTACATCAGGCGTTCGGGGCGCGGGGCCAGGTTTGGGCGTGGACGGTGCCCGAGCGGGTGGTTCGGACCAGCAGCCAGACCCGAGGGCCAAGAACGCGGCAACCGCCGGGGCCAAGTTGCGGAGTCGGACGCACATCAGGGGCCGCATGCTACCAGTCTCGTTGCGTAGCCTTTGCCGTGAGCGAACTGAAAACGATACGATAGTCGTCCTGTGCAGGAGCATCCCCTAGCCGCACCCCTTCGGGGACGCATCCTTGTCGTTGATGATGAGGTTCAGATTCGTCGCGTCATTCGCAAGGTGCTGAGCGCCGAGGGCTACGACGTCCTCGAAGCGAACGGCGGGAGCGAAGCCCTCGAGACCCTCGCCCACAACGACGTCGACACCGTGCTGCTCGACATGCGGATGCCGGACATGACCGGCATCGAAGTGTGTAAACGCATACGTTCAACGGGCCGTCATGCGCACACGCCAGTCGTCTTTCTCAGCGGCGCGTCGGAGCGCTCCGTCCGTCGCGAGGCGCGCGAGGCCGGTGCCGACGACTTCCTCGCCAAGCCGTTCGACGAGGCGGAGCTGCGGGCACGAATTCGGAACTCCGTTTCGCACAACCGGCACAGCGCAGGCATGGCTCAAGAGAGCGCACGCCTGCGGATCGAAGTCGATGGCCAGACCCGAGCGCTGCACGAAGCCCGGATGGCGCTCGACCGAGCGCGCCGCGAACTCGAAGCTGCGCAAGTTCAGACGATCGAACGGCTCACCAAGGCCGCGGAGTTTCGCGACGACGAGACCGCCGCGCACTTGCAGCGGATGAGTGAGTACTCCCGACTCCTCGCGCGCAAGGTCGGCCTCGACGACTACACCTCGGAGATGATCAGGACGGCGAGTCCCATGCACGACGTGGGAAAGATCGGCATCCCGGACAGCATCCTTCTCAAGCCCGGTCGGCTCACGCCTGACGAGTACGAGGTGATGAAGAAGCACGCGGAGATCGGCTACCGCATTCTCGGGGGTTCCGAGTCCAAGCTGCTTCAGCTGGCAGCCTCGATCGCGCACACCCACCACGAGAAGTACAACGGGACCGGCTACCCCCGCGGTCTCAAGGGCGAGGACATCCCGATCGAAGGCCGCATCGTCGCCGTCGCCGATGTGTTCGATGCCCTCACGAGCGAGCGCCCCTACAAGAAGGCGTGGCCGCTCGAGCGAGCGCTCAAGCTCCTCGTCGACGGTCGAGACGAGCACTTCGACGGTGAGCTCGTCGACCTCTTCGTCGGCTCAATGGACGAGGTGCTCGAGATTCGCAAGCGCCTCTCGGACGACACCGACGCGATGCCGCCAAGCTGACCGCCGCCGAGCGGGGCGGACGGCCCGCGCCCGGCTCAGTACGCCGCGCCGCCGGGATCGCGTTCGATCGCCTTGGCCCGCGAGGCGTCGGCTTCAACCTGCTCCTGGGCTTCAACCGTGTACCGCGTCGTGGGCTCGGCAAGGAGCCGACCGAACGGGATCGGGTCGCCACTCTCCTCGCACTCGCCGTAGGACCCGTCAGACATCCGCGACAGCGCAAACTGCACCTCGACCAGTTGGCGGCGGTCCATGTCGGTCAGCGCAGATTGCTCGCTGCGCGCCATCTCCCCGGCCACCTTCTCCGGGTTGTCCATCGGCTCGGCCTGGTCGTCCTCGGTGATCTCGACGACCCCTCGCTCCAGCAGACGGTTGCGACGCCCGAGCAGGTCGGTCTTGAGTTGCTCGAGCTGCGCGGCGTTGAGGTGCTCGCTCATGCCCCGGAGGCTATCAGCGTATGCTCGAACGATGAACGAAGAGGCGCTGCGTACCATGCTAGGCGCGTTCTCGGCCGGGGGTGGCCGCCTGTGCGTGCTGACGGGCGCAGGTATCTCGGCACACAGCGGGATCCCGACGTTTCGTGGGCCACAAGGCTATTGGAAGGTCGGCTCCAGGAACTATCACCCGCAGGAGCTCGCAACTCAGGAGGCGTTCGGCCGCCATCCGCGAGAGGTTTGGCGTTGGTATCTGTACCGCCGCACGGTGTGTAGAAACGCGGCGCCCAACGCAGGACACCAAGCGCTCGTCGACATCGAAGGGACGCTGGGGGCTCGGTTCCTGCTCGTCACGCAGAACGTCGACGGCCTGCACGCGCGGGCCGGCTCTCGCGATCCCTACGAGATCCACGGCAACATCGACCGCTTCCGCTGCGCCTCCCGGTGTACGGACGCGACGTACCTGCTCCCCGAAAACCTGCCTCCGATCGACCGGGATACCCCGCTGCCCGACGACGCCTACGACGCGTTGGCCTGTCCCGACTGCGGCGGCCGAGCGCGGCCCCACGTGCTGTGGTTCGACGAGTGTTACGAGGAGGTCTTGTTTCGATCCCAAAGCGCGTACAGCCAGGCGACCGACGCAGCGCTGTTGATCGTGGCTGGAACATCGGGCTCCACGAACCTCCCGATGCAGATCGGCACGCACTGCGCCCGCGCCGGCGTACCGATGATCGACATCAACCCGGACAACAACCCTTTCGGCGAGCTCGCGGTCGAATCCGGGGCGGGGCTGGCACTGCGGGTGCCGGCCACAGTCGCCCTTCCCTTCATCGCCAAGGCGCTCACCACCGCGTGATACGGTCCGTGCGCGGGACCGATGGCCGACGAGACGTACGACTTCATCATCATCGGATCCGGGTTTGGCGGCAGCACGGCAGCGCTGCGGCTGGTCGAGAAAGGCTACCGCGTGCTCATGCTCGAGAAGGGCAGCGAGCTCAAGGCCAAGGACTTCCCGAAGACCAACTGGGACCTTCGGCGCTACATGTGGGCGCCACTGGTGGGCTTCCGTGGCCTGTTCAAGATGTCGTTCTTTCGCCACGTGACCATCCTGTCCGGCGTCGGCGTCGGCGGTGGGTCGCTGGGCTACGCGAGCACCCACCCGGTCCCCAAAGACCCTTTCTTCGCCGCTCCCAGTTGGTCCCACCTGGCGGACTGGAAGACCGAGCTGGCGGAGCACTACGACCAAGCCAAGCGCATGCTCGGCGTCACCCAGACGCCGATGCTCACGCCCCCGGACAAGATCCTCAAGAAGATGGCGGCCGACAACGGCCATGCGGATGCGTTTCACAGCACCGACGTCGCGATCTACTTCGGGGACGAGCCCGGCAAAGTCAGCCCAGACCCCTTCTTTGATGGGAAAGGGCCTACCCGAACCGGATGCATTCAGTGCGGCGGCTGCATGCTCGGCTGTCGCCACAACGCCAAGAACACGCTCGACAAGAACTACCTCTACCTCGCGCGAGAGCGTGGCCTCGAGCTGCAGGCTGACACGGAAGTGACCAAGATCCGCCCGGTCGAAGGTGGTGGTTACAGAATCGAGGCCAAACAGGGCCGCGGGTGGTTCCGAACGGCGGTCTCGTTTGAAGGGGCACGGGTCATCGTCGCCGGGGGCGTCCTGGGAAGCGTCGGGCTGTTGCTCGACCAGAAGGAAGACTCAACCTGCCTGCCCAAGCTCTCGGAGCGACTGGGCCATAGCGTGCGCACCAACTCCGAGGCGCTGATCGGCATTGTGTCCCGCAACAAGGACATCGACATGTCCGAGGGCATCGCCATCGGTTCGATCTACGAGACCGACGCAGTCTCGCACCTCGAGCCTGTCCGGTACTCCAAAGGCTCCGGCCTGTTCCGCCTCCTCGTCGCGCCGCACGTGGGTGGGGACAACCCGTTCATTCGCATCGCGAGACTCGCCGGTATCTGCCTGCGTCACCCGCTGCGGATTCTGAAGGCGATCACGGTTCGCAGCTTCGCCGAGCAGACCGCGATCCTGCTGTACATGCGGAGCACCGAGGGCACGCTCCGGCTGAAGCGCAACTGGCTGGGTGGGCTCGGCACGGCCCCGGGTGAGGGGGAGTTGCCGACCGCGTCGATTCCCGAAGCCACCGCGCTCGCCAAACAGTTCAGCAAGGAGACCGACGGGATGCCGTTCTCGATGTTCACCGAGACTCTGTTCAACATCCCAACCACGGCTCACATCCTGGGCGGCTGTTGCATGGGCGACAGCATTGAGACCGGCGTCATCGATGCCGACCACGAGGTTCACGGCTACCCGGGTCTGTACGTGATGGACGGTGCTTCGATCTCCGCCAACCCCGGCGTGAACCCGTCGCTGACGATCACCGCGCTCGCCGAGCGGGCCGTCGCCAAGTTCCCGCGCAAGGGCGAGTCTCTGCCCGCGGCGCCACACAACCCGGCGCTCACAGCCTGAGGAGGCGCGCTCCCCTACCCCGATTCGGGGTCCACCGTGCCGATGCCGTCCGGGAGCGCATCGACCTTGCGTGCTCCCCGGAAGAGCACAAACCCACCGATCGCGATCGGGATGCTCGTCAGCGCAACGGCGAACGACAGCCCTTGGTTCTCGCTCACGATTCCGATGAGCGTGGGTGAGAGCGCGTCGCCCAGCAGGTGAATGAAGAACACGTTGATCGCCATCGAACGAGCCCGCAGGGTGGACGGCACGCACGCGACCAAGGCTGCGTTGAGCGGTCCCGTGTTCAAGAACAGCAGGAACTCGGCACAGAATGCGCAGATGAACACCCCGGTGGTGTTGGGCATCAACGGCATCGCCAACGCGAATGGAGCCCCCAACATCAGCCCCATCCCGCTGACCGAGAAGTAGCCCCCCTGCCGCTTCGCGAACGCACGGTCGCCCAGCGTTCCGCCGATGATCGTCGCGAGCAACCCTGCCACGACAGTGATGCCTCCGAAGATCATGTTGCCGGTGGCCTCATCCATCCCCTGCTCGCGGATGAGGTACGTCGGCATCCAGAACGCAATGCCGCCCATGGAGAAGGTCATCAGCGTCATGCCGACGGTGTTGATGCGCCACGCCGGAGTCCGGAACAGACGCTTCACGCCCTCCAACAGCGGCATGTCGGGGACAGACTCGCCCTCATCCATCGCTCCGCGTTTGGGATGCGGGAGGAAGAACGCCACGATGGCGAAGAACAGACCGGGGGTTCCGGCGACGAAGAACGCAGCCCGCCAGCCGTAGGCCTCGCCCACGGCGCCTCCGAGCAGGTAACCCAAGGCGCTGCCCATCGGGATGGCGAGGTAGAAGATGGAGAGCTTGCGCCCGCGCTCGGAGGGCTTGAAGACGTCGGCGATGATCGCCGGTGCCACGGTGGCGTAGCCGGCCTCACCCACCCCGATGAGGGCGCGCATCGTCAGCAGCCCCTCGTAGCTCTCGGCCATACCGCTGCCGATCGTCGCAAGGCTCCACAGCCCCACGCCGAGCGCGACCATCCGGTTGCGGTTCCAGCGGTCCCCCAGGATGCCGCCGACAGGCGCCGCGATCGTGTAGACGATCATGAAGACGCTCCCCAGCAGTCCGCCTTGGGCGTCGTCAAATCCTAGGTCACCCCGGATCCCCTCGAGCACGGCGCTCAGCACGTAGCGGTCGAGGTAGTTCAGGAAGTTGATGACCGTCAGGACGAGCAGCAGCGACAGCGCGAAGCGACTGCCGGCGGACCGGCTCTTGGACCCCATCGGGCCATAGCAGCGCGATGGGCGGCGAATGTCCAGGGATCCTGGCGTAGAGCAGGTCTTAGGCCGCTCTGCGAACCCCATCGGGCCGATCCATGACGAAATTGTGGATATTTCTGTCGATCCACCCCCCCCCACTGGCCGTAACATCTGCGGCGGGTCCCCGATTGACCTGCGAGCCCCGAGCCGGGGCCCACGGACGGACCCAAAACCTCTCTAAGAGAACTCGAAAAGGGAAAACGACATGGATCTCAAAAGCATTGCCACAACGCTCGCATTCCTCGGCACCGGCGCCCTCGCCACGACCGGCTGCGACAAGGACAAGCCCGCCGTCGAGACCCCCGCAGCTCCTGCTGCAGGTGACGCGGCCGAAGGCTCCTGTGGCGCCGACAAAGCTGAAGGCTCCTGCGGCGCTGAGAAGGCCGAAGGCTCCTGCGGCGCTGAGAAGGCCGAAGGCTCCTGCGGCGCCGAGAAAGAGGGCGGCGAGGCTGCCGAAGAAGGCGGCGAGGCCTCCTGCGGCGGCGCGAAGTAAGCTCAATCTGAGCGACCAACCCGCGGCTGGCCTTCACGGTCGCCGCGGTTTTTTGTTTGTACGGTTCCCGAGTCTTCGTATGCAGTCCCAACCTCCCACCGGTGTCGGCCTTGGTCTTCGCGGCGCCTTCCTCCGCGACGTCGTCCGCGGCGACGCCGACGGAAAGATCGCGTTCCTCGAGGTCGCGCCCGAGAACTACATGCACCGTGGCGGTCGGTCACCGAAACGCCTGGCCACCCTGGCCGAGCGATTCCCGATCATCACGCACGGTCTCATGATGTCCCTGGGCGGTACCGACCCGTTTCGCGACGAGTACTTCGACGAACTCAAGTCGTTCCTCGACCGCTACGGCGCGCCGTGGCACTCCGACCACATCTGCTGGAGCGGGATGGACGGCGCCATGCTGCACGACCTGCTCCCGATCCCCTTCACAACGCAGACCGCCAAACGCGTCGCATCCCGCATCCGCGAGGCGAGTGACCGACTCGAGCGAGCCATGGCGATCGAGAACATCAGCTGGTACCTGCAGCTGGGCAAGAGCAACCTCGACGAGGCGGAGTTCGTCACCGAGGTCGTCGAGCGTGCCGACTGCGGCCTCCTGCTCGACGTGAACAACGTGTTCGTCAACGCGAGCAATCACGGGTTCGAGGCACAGGCGTGGATCGACGCCATTCCGCTGGAGCGCGTGGTCCAGCTCCACATCGCGGGGCACGAGCCGTGGGACGACTCCCTGTTGGTCGATACGCACGGTGCCGACGTCCTCGATGAGGTGGGCGCGCTGATGTCGTACGTCATCGAACGCACCGGTCCCAAACCTGTCCTGCTCGAACGCGATTCCAACATTCCCCCGCTGGCCGACCTCCTGGACGAAGCCGCCTCCTTGCAGCAGATCTACGACAAGGCCCTCGAGAGACATGCCCGGGAGGCAAGCGCGTGAAAGATCTTCGACTCGACTGGATGAATGCGTTGCTGCGAAAGCGGGGCGCCGACGAGGCCAGCCGCAAGGACCTGCGGGGCTTTGCCGCCGAGCACGGCATCGAAGGCGATGACCTCGATGCGATCGAAGCCGTCGGCGCAGAGCGTTTTCTCGTCTACCGCACCCTCGTCCACAACCGGATGCGGAACACGATCCGCGACTTCATCGCGCGGGCCGTGGCTCGGTTGGGAATGCGACGACTCAAGGCCGACTTCGGGGAATGGATGGAGGACGTCGCGGCGCATTCGCCCTACCTCCGAGACGTCCCCGCGGAGTTTGTCGTTTGGGCCGCTCCGCGATGGGCACAGGACGAGAGCGTCCCCGACTACCTCATCGATCTCGCTCGTCACGAGTTGCTCGAGTACGACATTCTCAACGACCACCGCGGGGGCGAGTCCCCCACCGGCCGCGAACTCGCGCTCGACAAGCCGCTGCGCTTCGACGGTGCGGCTCGGCTGATGTCGTACGCCTACGCGGTCCATGAGATGTCGCAGGATGTCGAGAACCGCGAGGTACCCGTGCACGTGCCCACGCGGCTGCTCGTGTATCGCGACCCCAGCAACAAGGTTCGCTACCTCGAGCTCACCCCGCTCGCCCACGCGGTCTTGGAGCAGCTGATCGAGCACCAACAACCGGTCGCAGAAGGCCTCCGCAGAGCGTGCGGAACCTTGGGCGAGCCCCTGGATGACGAACGCCTCGGCATCGCCGCAACCCTGCTCGCGGATCTCGCCGAGCGAGGCGTTCTTCTGGGCGCCGAAGCCTAGGCTTCGGTCTCGATCTCGACCAACAGGTCGCCGGCGGCGAGTGAGTCGCCCTCGACCACCTCGATGCGCTTGATGGTGCCTGCCACCGGCGAGGCCACCACCGTCTCCATCTTCATCGCGCTGAGCACGACCAACGGCGCACCGACGTCCACCTTCGCTCCGGACTCGGTGCGCACTTCGAGTACCACGCCGGGCATCGGCGCGCCGACAGAGCCAGGATCGTTCGAGTCGGCACGGGCGCGGACCACGACCTCGGTCTTGGCCGACTCGTCCGGGACGTGGATCGAGCGAGGCCGACCGTTGAGCGAAAAGTAGACGGTTCGGTTGCCGTCATCGTCGAGCTCACCGATCGCGTCGAGCTCGATCACGAGGGTCTTGCCCCGTTCGATCTCCACGGAGATTTCTTCGCCGATCTCCATCGGAGCCAAGAACGCGCGGGTCGGAAGCACGCCCACATCTGCGAATCGTTCCCGAAAGCCTTGGTACTCCTGCCAGACCTTCGGGTAGAGCGCCGCGCTGATGACGTCCACCTCGCGGATGTGTGGGCCATGCTCTTCCCGTAACCCCTTGCGAAGTGCATCGAAGTCCAGCGGCGCGAGGCTGGCACCGGGCCGCCCATCAAACGTCTGAGCGCCCCGGACGACCTTCTCTCGGAGGATCTCCGGAAATCCGCCGAACGGCTGACCGAGCATCCCTTGGAAGAACTCCACCAGGGACGACGGAAAGCTCAGGGTCTCTGCCTGCGCGAGCACGTCGTCCTCGGTGAGGTCGTTCTGGACCATGAACTGCGCGAGGTCACCGACGACCTTGGAGGATGGCGTCACTTTAATGATGTCGCCGAGCAGCCGGTTGGCGGATGCATAGGCTCGCTTGATCGCGGGCCAACGCTCGGCCAAGCCCAGCTGGTTCGCTTGGAACTGGAGGTTCGTGTACTGACCGCCCGGCATCTCGTGCAGGTAGACATCGGCGCTGCCGCTCTTGAGGCCCGACTCGAACGGCGCGTACATGCGTCGCGCCTGCTCCCAGTAGTCCGAGAGCACCTGCAGCTCGGTGAGCTCGAGCTTGGTGTCCAGCGGCGTGCCCTGAAGCGCCGCGACGATGGCTCCGACCGCGGGCTGGGATGTCAGGCCGGCCATCGCCTCGAGCGCAGTGTCGACGACGTCGGCACCCGCCTCTGCGCACGCGAGCATCGATGCTACGCCTGCGGCGGCGGTGTCGTGCGTGTGCACGTGAATCGGAACCTCGGGGAACGCGTCGCGCAGGGCCCCAACGAGCTGTTTGGCGGCCTTGGGTTTGAGCAGGCCCGCCATATCCTTGATCGACAGGACATGGGTCCCTCGCTCGACCAGTTGGCCGGCCACATCGACGTAGTACTGAAGGCTGTACTTCGTACGCTCTGCGTTGCTGACATCGCCCGTGTAGCAGACGGCCGCCTCGATGATGCCGCCCGCTTCGCCGACAGCATCGATGCCGAGCTTGAGGTTCTCGATGTAGTTGAGGCAGTCGAAGATTCGGAAGACGTCGATGCCCAGGTCGCGGGCCGTCTGCACAAACCGGCGGACCACGTTGTCCGGATAGTTCGTGTAGCCGACCGCGTTCGCGCCACGAAGCAGCATCTGGAACGGGATGTTCGGAACGAGTTCACGAAGCTGCTCGAGGCGATCCCACGGGCACTCGCGCAGGAATCTCAGCGCCACATCAAATGTCGCCCCACCCCACATCTCGAGGCTGAAAGCCGACGACAGCACGTGGCTGGTCAGGGGCGCGACCTTGGCGATGTCCATGGTTCGAACCCGCGTTGCCAGTAGCGACTGGTGCGCGTCTCGCCATGTGGTGTCCATGATGAGCAGGCCCTGGTGCCCACGGATCGCCTTTGCAAACGCCTCGGGGCCGTCATCGAGGAAGACCTGCCTCCACCCTTTGTTCGGCGGCTCGAGCGGAGCCGGCGGCACCTCGGGCTCGACCTTGGCCGGCGCCACGCCCGAGACCCACGGGGTGGACGGACCGTTGACGATCACGCTGCCGAGATAGGAGAGCAGCCGCTGGGCCCGGTTTCTGCGCCGCGGAAAGCGGAACAACTTGGGTGTGGACGCGATGAACTCGGTGTCGATGCTACCCCCGAGAAACCGCGGGTGCGTGAGAACGTTCTGGATGAACGGGATGTTGGTCTTCACGCCGCGCACCCGGAACTCGGCCAGCGAGCGGTGCAGTTTTTGGGCCGCGCCTTCGAACGTGGAGGCCGTGCTGGTGACCTTCACCAACAGCGAATCGTAGTGCGGTGAGATCGTCGCGCCGTCGTAGCCATTGCCTGCGTCCAGCCGGATCCCGAAGCCGCTGCCAGGCCGGAAGACCTCGATGCGTCCGGTGTCGGGCTGGAACTGCAGCAGAGGGTCCTCGGTGGTGATGCGGGCCTGAATCGCAAAACCTCGGACGGTGATGTCCTCTTGCCGCAGACCCAGGTCCTCGAAGCTCGCCCCGCCCGCGATCCGAATCTGAGACTGGACGATGTCGACCATCGTCACCTGCTCGGTGACCGTGTGCTCGACCTGAACCCGGGGGTTGGCTTCGATGAAGTAGTGGGCGTCGTCGGGGCCGACGAGGAACTCGAACGTGCCGGCGTTTCGGTAGCCGACGGCCGTCGCAAGCTTGACCGCGTCGGCGGTGATGCGATCACGCAGCGCGTCGCTGATCCCCACGCTCGGTGCGATCTCGACGACCTTCTGGTGGCGTCGCTGCACGGAGCAGTCGCGCTCGAACAAGTGCAGCACCTCGCCGTGGGCGTCGCCGAGGATCTGGACTTCGATGTGCCGGGGACGCTCGACGTACTTCTCGATGAAGCAGGTCCCGTCTCCGAATGCGCTCGCGGCCTCGGAACTCGCACGCTCCAGCGCGTCGCCGAGTTCGCTCTCTTGACGAACGACCCGCATGCCACGACCGCCACCACCCTTGGCGGCTTTGATCATCAGCGGATATCCGGCTTTCACCGCAAACGCCTTGGCTTCGCCCAAGTCCGCCACGGGGTCGGCGGTTCCAGGAATGACCGGGACCCCGTTGTCGATGGCGAGCGCGCGACCGGCGGTCTTGTCGCCGAGTCGCTCGAGGATCTCCGCAGTCGGACCCACGAACGCGATGCCGGCCTCTTCGCAAGCCCGAGCGAAGTCAGCCCGCTCGGACAGGAATCCGTATCCGGGGTGAATCGCGTCGACGTCGTTCTCCAACGCGACCCGAATGATGTCGTCGATCGCGAGGTACGCCCCAACCGGGGACATGCCCTTGCCCACGAGGTAGGCCTCGTCGGCCTTGTACCGGTGAAGGTGGACGCGGTCTTCATTGCTGAAGATGGCGACGGTCCGGATCCCCAACTCGGTGGCAGCTCGGAAGACGCGAATCGCGATCTCCCCCCGGTTGGCGCACATCAGCTTTCGGATCGGTCGGCCACGTGTCGTCATCAGCCCGCGAAGTTTAGAGCACATCTCCCAACCTCACCACGTCGCCTCGCGTAGCCGCCTAAACGCAGCCCGAAGGCCACCTACTCGGCTGCGGGTGCTCGCGCGACCGTCGCCTTGGTCGCCGCGCTTCGGTGGCCCGGCACGTCGGTGAACGTGCCTGCCCGGACCCGGACTCCAATGACCCGTTCTTCGACGGGGACGCACAGGTCTAGGACGTTGTCGTCGCGGGACTCGCCGATGAAGGACCCGGCCTCGCCATGGTCCTCGAAGCTCGACGGCGGGACGGTGCGGCCCCCCACCAGCTCCAGCGTGACGGCCTGTAGATCCTCCGGCGTCACCTCCCGGAGCGCATCGGTCCAAAAGGTGCGGATCCTCGGCTGACCGGACACGCACGGCTCTCGCTGGGCCTGCGCATGGACGATGTGGCCACCTTCATCGAACCCGAGCACCGGAGCCAGGACGCCCTGCAGCGAGCTTCCACTCTCGGTGTGGAGCGGCGCAATCACGACAACGTCGGTCGGTGGGCGGCGACGCGGGTCACCAAAGTCACCGAACAGCCAGACGGTCCGGTTCTCGTCCGCCTCGCTCGCGGGTGACAGGACGGCTTCCTTTGCGAGCGTGCGCCCGCCGTCGGCCAGCAACACCAAGAAAACCCCCGGACGAAGGCTCGCTGCGTCGACGTCCTCGGAGAACACGACCGCGATGCCATCGAGGCCGCCCAACGATGGCGCGTCGTCCACGGCGAAGTGGGCGGAGAGCATGGTCGGCCGAGCTCGAGCCTCGACCGCTGGAGGGACACGCGGCGGGGGCGAGAACTGGACCGACGCCGCGGGTCGCCCCGCGCACGCGGCCGTGCCCAACGCGAGGGCCGCGAGCAGCAACGTTCCGGTCACGCGCATCCCGGGACTGGGCGGGGACGGGTCGCTGGGCACGAGGAGCCTCACGGGCGCAGAGTACCGCGACCGGTCGCGGGCTGCCGCTGGGGCGCGTACCGTCACGCCCATGCTGCACCTGGCCGAAGCCACCGCACCGCAGTGGGCGCCCTGGGCCGTGGAGCACATGGACGACATCCTGCTCGACCATGCCCACTGCGAGAAGAAGGCCGCGTCCACCGCGATGAACCTGATCTTCCGCTATCAGGACAAGCTTCCGCTGATGGTGCCGCTGTCCCGTCTGGCCCGGGAGGAGCTCGCCCATTTCGAGCTGGTCCTCGGGCATCTCGAGCAGCGCGGCATCGAGTTCGGTCGTCAGCCACCCAGCACATACGCGTCCGAGCTGATGAAGATCGTGCGCCCGCAAGAGCCGCTGCGCCTGCTCGATACGCTGCTGTGCTGCGCAATGATCGAGGCGCGCAGCTGTGAGCGAATGCAGCTGCTGGCCGAGGCGCTGGTCGATCGAGATCCAGAGCTGTCGGTCCTGTACGGCGGCCTGCTCGCAAGCGAGGCCCGACATCACGCGTCCTACGTCGAGCTCATCCGAGAACTCGGCCTGGCCGATGCGCAGGCCCTCGACGAACGGCTCACTGAGATCGCGCGGCACGAGGCCTCGGTCATCGCCGCCGCCCCAGCGCAAGCGCGCATGCACGCGGGTCACGCAGCGTCGAACAGCACCAGCGCATAGCGCGAGGGGTCCGCCGGGTCGAGACGAACCCGAACCCGCCGGCCCGGTGCCAGCCGGCCCCACTGATCGCCAGGACAGGTTTCGATGAGGCGAAGCGAGCGGGTTCCGCGGTCCGCTTCGGTCCGATAGCCGCCCTGATGCCGGAGTCTCTCGGTGATCTCCGGCAGCGTTGCCTCAATCGTGATCGAGAGGATGTCGTGGGCGAACGGCTTGTCCTCACGCTCCACCACCACCGCGTCAAACTCACAGCCGTGGAGCAGCGCATCGGACCGCCGGTTTCGGACCCGAACGAGTGACCACGCGTTGTGAAGACAGCCCAGCACGGCGACGATCGCTGGCAGCGAGGCGAAACCGAGGACAACCCCCTGCACAGGAGCGGGTACACCCCCCATGCCTGAGACCGAGGGCGCAATCGCGAGGCTCATCGCCGCAACCACGGCCGCCACGAGCAGCCACAACCGCGTGGAACCGCGAAAGTACACATCGTCCGTCCCGGCGGCCTGAATATCTGCGGCCGTCATCACCACGCCGACGACTGCGAGTCCCGCAATCCCCGACCACAGCACCGCCCAAATCACCCTCTAACCCTGAAGACCCCGCGACCGTCTGTCAACGGAGCGCGTGGTAGCGTCCACCGCATGGAAGCAGCCGTAGCCCGGCCATTTCGCGTGTTGGGCGTTCAGCAGATCGCCGTCGGCGCGCTCGACAAGACCCCGCTGCGCACCTTGTGGGTCGACCTGCTCGGCGCCGCCCCCAAAGGGAACTACAGGTCCGAGCGCGAAAACGTCGACGAAGACATCGCCGAGATTGGCGCTGGACTGGGTGTGTGTGAAATCGACTTGATGATGCCGCTCGACCCCGACAAGCGCCCTCGCGTGGCCGACCCCGCGCTCAACCACGTCGGGCTTTGGATCGACGACTTGCGGGCTGCTGTCGATTGGCTTGGCGAGCAGGGTGTCCGCTTCACACCCGGTGGCATTCGCAAGGGCGCCTCCGGGTTCGACGTTTGTTTCATCCACCCCAAGGGGAACGACGACGCGCCTCGAGGAGGATGCGGCGTTCTCATCGAACTCGTGCAAGCTCCCGCGGCGGTCATCGACGCCTTCGCCGCCGCTTCGCGGTAGGCTTCCCCCAGCATCACGGCACATGGAATTCACCGCCGTCACATTTACCGGCTTCGCCCGCGGAGGCCCCGAGTCACTCTACCGCTACCGCGCGGGATCACAGCTCGGCGTGCTGGCCGTCGGGCGCGGCGGTTTCTCAGGCGGTGGACTCGCCGCCGAGGTCGCCGTGGACCTGCTGCCGCTTGCACTGTCCGGGCCCGGACCCACGGACCCTGCCGAGCGATGGAACCTGGCGGGGACTCGAGTCCACGACGCGATTCGGCGCACGTCGTCGATCGACCCGTTCTACCGCGGCATGGAGGCTGCCTTCGCAGCGGCCCACTTCGACGGCCATCAGATCGTCGTCGGCAATGTCGGACCCAACCGCGTGTATCGGGTACGGGACACCACGATCAGCCAGCTCACCAAGGACCCGGTCGATGACTTCTCGGGCGCGGCCGGAGGCAATCTGGCGCTGCAGCTCGACCTCGTCCGCTTCACACCACACCATGGCGACCAGCTCTTGTTGTGCACCGCCCAGACGTACCGGTCGATCCACAAGTCCCTGCTGGCAGAGATCATGATGCAGGAGGCGTTGGAACCCGAGGTGTGCGCCCGCGAGATCGCGAACTCCACCTCGGGGGAGGATGTCGCCATCGTCGTCGGGCGCATCGACAGCACAGAGGGTCGGCGCGGCAGCTCGGGCGCCGCAGTGATCGTCGAAGACTGAGTGGTCAGGGCCCCGCAAACCTGCAAAGCTCTGCGCGTGACGACGCTGTACCCTGAGATCGACCCCCACGCATCGGGGCTCCTGCGCGTCGACGACGTCCATGAGGTCTACTGGGAGGTCTCAGGCAACCCCGCGGGTAAGCCTGTCGTTTTCCTGCACGGCGGACCCGGGGGCGGTACGGAGCCGAAGCACAGGCGGTTCTTCGACCCGAAGAAGTACCGCATCGTCCTGCTCGATCAGCGTGGGTGCGGCAAGAGCCGGCCCCACGCATCGCTGACGGACAACACCACCTGGCACATCGTCGAGGACATCGAGGCCCTTCGCGAGCACCTCGAGATCGAACGCTGGCAAGTGTTCGGTGGATCCTGGGGCAGCACGCTCGCGCTCGCCTACGCGCAGAAGCATCCCGAGCGCGTCACCGAGCTCGTGTTGCGAGGCATCTTCACGTTCGCCAAGGACGAGATGGACTGGTTCTACCGCGACGGGACCCGGATGCTGTTCCCCGACGCCTACGCCGAGTTCCTCGCAGCCATCCCCCCTGAGGAACACGGCGACATCGTGGCGGCCTACCACAAGCGCCTCACCGGAGATGATCCCAAGGCACGAGCGGCCGCCGCCCGAGCTTGGAGTCTGTGGGAGTGCCGGGTTGCGACCTTGATGCCAGATCCCGATCTGGTGCGTCACTGCGACGAATCCTCGTTCACCCTCGCGTTCGCGCGGATCGAGTGCCACTACTTCGTCAACAACGGCTTCCTCGAGTCGGACACCCAGCTGCTCGACAACATCGACGTCATGCGGAATATCCCGGGCGTCATCGTGCAAGGGCGCTACGACGTGATCTGTCCTCCGCGCAACGCGTGGCGCCTGCATCAAGCGTGGCCTGAGTCCAGCCTGACGCTCGTGGACGATGCCGGTCACTCGGCCAACGAGCCGGGGATTCTTCGCGCGCTCGTCAAGGCGACCGACCGTTTCGCCGACCGACCGTTCTAGAGCACATCTCATAACCTCGACGCGGTGGCTCGCGAAGGATTTGGGGCCGGTGGCTAGGAGCGGAGCCGCCGCTGTACCGGGGTACTGCAAGGTTTCGCGACGACGCCATCGGGCCCAAAGACCAGCGAGACGTCGTGGCGAGGTTATGAGATGTGCTCTAGCAGCGCATGCTTGTGCCCGGCCGCGCTGTCCCTCAGCATCGGGCCATGCGACGTCTGAGCATCGCCCTCTTGTTGCCGATCTTGACCATCGGCGGGTCCATCGGCTGCGCGCCAACCTCGGAGACCACCCCCCCGGTTGTGCCGGAGGCCTCGATGACTCCCGACATCGCGGTCCCCCATGGAGGTCTGCATGAAACCGTGGCCCGAATCGCCGTGACCGCGACCACCGTGGAAGAATTCGAGTTCCGTCTCGATGACCACGGCGCGCTCATCAAGCAGGCCATCTATCACGACGATGCAAGCGCGGTGTCCGAGGCCGTCAAAGCCAAGGCGCTGGAACTCTACCCGGGAGCCACCATCGTCGCCTACGAGACAGAGTTCTACGCCGACGCCGGCATCGTCCATGAGGTCGAGGTCAAGACCGCCGATGGACGGGAGTGCGAGGTCTCGGCCACGCCTGAGGGCACCCTTCGCTACCAGGAGTGCGAACTGGAGATGGCGAACGTGCCCGCGCAGATCAGCGCTGCCGTGAAGTCGGCGTACCCCGAGGGCAAGCTGCTCGAAGTCGAGACCAAGAAGGGTCCGGGCCTCGACCAGGTGACCGCGGAAGTCGAGAGCGGCGGCGTCGAGTACTACGTGACGATGAGCCCCGCGGGTACCATCGAAGCGGTTCACAAGCGGGTCGAAGCGCTGGTGGAAATCCCCGTCGCGATTCCGTAGGGGAGGTTCGGATTTCGTCCAGCCTCGACACCCTTCACGGGGTCGCGAAAGCTGGCATCCCAGAAAAGCTCGGGCGATCGCACGGCGCGCGCGCGCTTTGGGCCCCGAAGCCGCGACGCTGTTCTCAACGCCGTTCGGACTCCATCCACGCACCCCTGACCACCCTTGTGCGCCCGAGATCTTTTTCGGGAGCCGGCCGCGCCGACGTCGGATGCGCTCGTGATGGCAGCATCGAATTTCAGGGTTTCACTGACCTTCCGAAGGTAGAAACATCAGAGACCCCCAGATTCTGCGTCGCAACATCGGACAGCTTCAGCTTCACGGCCCTCTCCCGCCGTTTTGAAAGGAGTCCGGCCCGCGCGCGCCACTCAGGACGAACAACAATTCTCCTCAACCATCCCGGCCCGGCTTCCGATGGATTGTCGTGGGTCTACGCGGAAAGGTGATCGAGCAGCAGCGGGTGTACTCCATCGGTGGGAGAGGCGAAGACCCGGAGCGGGCGAAAGCTGTGGCCATCCGCATCGTCGACGACTTCCGAGCTGACCGCCTCCGAATCAAACCACTCCCCCGGGTCGCGGTCGAGCTTGGTCGCCTCGCGTCATCCCAGGATCCTGACATCGGCGCGGCCTTGGCCCTCGTCCAGCGTGAGCCCGAGCTTGCCCGGCGGGTCTTGAAGGCGGCTGGCTCTGCCGCGTTTGGGAGCCGTCCGCCACAGGACCTCGGCCAGGCGTCGATGCGACTTGGAGTCAGGGGTTTGCGAGACCTTGCGTTCGCAGTCTCCCTAGCAGGCGTGTTTCGATGCCCTCAACTGGACGGCGCGGCCCAAGAAGAGGTCAAGCACGGCTTCGTTGTAGCGGTCTTGACGAGCTACATATGCCGGATGATGAAGATCGATTCCAGCGAGGGTTTTCTCGCCGGCCTCTTTCACGACGCCGGCCGACTCGTGGTGCTCAATGCGCTGGCGGAGTACGGCCGCAAAGACCCAACCCTTTGGGACCCAGGCTTTGCCCGTGGGGTCGGGGATGGTGCTCATGGACCGGTGGGTCGCTTGCTTCTCGAACGCTGGGGACTCGAAGAAACCGTCAGGGCGTGCGCACGGCACCACCACAAGCCAGGGAAGACCGAAGAGCCTCTGGCCACCGTGGTCGCGATGGCCGACTACGTGGATAGGCTGGGCGGCGCCTCGGAGAGAGAGCGGGCCGAACGCCTCCTCGAGAACAAATGCCCGTTTGGGCCCGCGCTATCCGAGGCGCACGTGTTCGCCATCGCCGGTGCCGCAGACGTCGCTCGGAAGGATCCTATGCTGGGTGCAATCGCGGGATAGTCTCCAATCCAACGCGGTGGACCCGCGGTGCCGAACCAAGCGCCGCTCACTCCTGCAGCGCGTCCAAGACAAACGCATAGATAAACGCCGTCTCCTCGTACGCAGCGTAGCGCCCCGAAGGCCCTCCATGGCCGGCATCGAAGTGGGTCCGTAGAAGGAGCGGGTTCGACCCCGTCGCCACCGCCCGAAGCCGAGCTGCGAGCTTGGCGGGTTCCCAGTACGAAACCCGCGGGTCCGACCATCCGGCGAGCAACAGCATGGCCGGGTAGTCCTGCGCCTTGACGTTTTCGTAGGGCGCGTACGAAGCGATGAGATCGAATGCCTCGCGCTCGTTGGGGTTGCCCCACTCTTCCCACTCGACCACCGTCAGCGGCAACGTCTCGTCGAGCATGGTGTTGAGCACGTCGACAAACGGCACGTCGGCCACCGCAACGTCGAACAACTCCGGACGTTCGTTCACGACCGCGCCGATCAGAAGCCCCCCGGCGCTGCCACCGTAGATGGCCAGCTTCGATGCGATGCCTTGCTCGCGAAGCGCTTCCCCGACGGCAATGAAGTCGGAGAACGTGTTGGTCTTGTGCAGGAGCTTGCCGTCTTCGTACCAAGCCCGCCCTTTGTCGGCGCCACCACGCACGTGGGCGATCGCCACCCCGATTCCTCGGCGAAGCAAGCTGACGCGGGTGCTGCTGAACGATGCAGGGTTGTTCGAGCCGTACGCCCCATAGCCTGAGAGCCACACAGCAATGGCCTTGCCGACGTCCTCGCGCCGGCGAACCAGCGAGACGGGCACTTCCTTGCCGTCCGGCGCTGTGACCCACAGCCGCTCCGTGACCACCGATTCGGGGTCGAACCCGTGCACGGGCTGCTGCTTGCGGAGGGTCCGCGTACGAGCGCGCAGATCGTAGTCGAACACCGAACTGGGGACCCCCATCGAGGTGTAGCCGAAGCGCAGGGTTTGGGTGCGATAGCTCGGGTTGGTACCGACCCAGGTGGCATACACCGGGTCGGGCATCTCGAGTACGTGCTCGGATCCATCCGAGACCTGGTGAATCACCAGCTCCCGGAGCGCGTTGCGACGCTGCACGATCACGAGCCAGTCTTCAAACGCCTCGACATCCTCGAGCGTGACGTCCTCTCGGGAGTCGAGCATCGGCTGCCAGACATCCGGGGTGTCAACGGAGGCGCGGCGGATTGCGAACGTCGGGGCTTCGAGGTTGGTGAGCACCAATAGCGAGTCGCCATGATGCTCGACCGCGTACTCCACATCCTGACGGCGCGGCGCCACGCATCGCAGCGCACTTGCCGGGTCGCGAGCATCGAGCAGGTGCTCCTCGGAGGTCACCTGGCTGTGAGAGGCGATCACGATGAAGCGCTCGCTTCGCGTGAGCCGAATACCGACGAAGAACGACTCGTCGGTGTCCTCGTAGATCAGCGTGTCGCTGCTGGGATCGGTACCCAGGACATGCCGCCAGACCTGGTGAGGGCGGTGGGCATCGTCGAGGCGCAGGTACAGTAACGACGTGCCATCCACCGCCCAAAGCACCTCGTCCGCGACGTCCTCGATGCGGGTTGGCAGGGTCTCTCCCGTGGCAAGGTCGCGAACGAACAGTGTGTAGCGTTCGTCCCCGGAGAGGTCGACCGTGTATGCCGCCAGGTCGTGGGTCGTCCGGATGTCGAGGTCACCGAGCGAGAAGAACTCGGTGCCCTGAGCCAACTCGTTCTCATCGAGGTAGACCTCCTCGTCCCCGGCTTCGTCTTCGGGGCGCCCTTCGGCGAGCGGCCGGCGGCAGTGCACACCGTAGTCTTGCCCCTCGACCATGCGCGAGTAGTACAGCCAAGCGCCATCCCGAACCGGAACCGACTGGTCGTTCTGGTCGATGCGCGCCAGCATCTCGTCGTAGAGTTCGCGCTGCAGCGGCGCCGAGTCGGCGACCATCTCATCGGTGTACGTATTCTCGGCCTCGAGGTACGCCCGGACTTCGGGGTCCTCTCGATCGCGCATCCACGCGTAGGGGTCCTGCCGAGTGATGCCGTGCGTGGTGACCGAAAGATCGCGTCTGGGGGCAACGGGGGGCTGTGTCATCGACTTCAGCTCCCGGACATCCAGCGGCTGGCTTCTTTGGCGTAGTAGCTGAGAATCACATCAGCGCCCGCGCGGCGGATCGAGGTGAGCATCTCCAACACCACAGCTTTTTCGTCCAGCCATCCGCGCTCGGCGGCCGCCTTGAACATCGCGTACTCGCCACTGACCTGGTAGGCCGCGATCGGAAGCGTACTCGCCTCGCGCAGCGCCATGATCACGTCGAGATAGGCCATCGCAGGCTTGACCATCAGCATGTCGGCGCCCTCGTCCTCGTCGAGGCCAGCCTCTCGTAGCGCCTCCCGAACGTTGGCGGGGTCCATCTGGTACGTCTTCTTGTCGCCACCGCGCGGGGCGGAGTCGAGGGCCTCCCGGAACGGCCCGTAGAAGGCGGATGCGTACTTGGCCGTGTACGCGAGGATGGACACCTCGGTAAAGCCCTCGTCGTCCAGCGCATCGCGAATCGCTCCGACCCGCCCGTCCATCATGTCGCTGGGCGCGATGATGTCGGCCCCCGCACGCGCCTGCGACACGGCCTGCTTGCAGAGGACTTCGATCGTCTCGTCATTCAGGATCCGGCCGTCGGGGGCCACGATTCCGTCGTGTCCATCGGACGAGTACGGGTCCAGTGCAACGTCGGTGACGAGCATCAGCTCTGGCCAGCGGTCTTTGACACGCTCGAGGACCTCTGGGATCAGCCCCGCTGGGTTGTACGACTCGTCCCCGGTGCTGTTCTTGAGTTCGTCGGGGATCTTCGGGAACAAGGCCACCATGCCGACACCGACATCGACGGCTTGCTCGAGCTCGGCCATCAACCCTGGGACGCTCAGACGCTTGCATCCTGGCATCGAGGTGATGGGCTGGTCGTCGTCTCCTCCGTGGACGAACAGCGGGTAGATGAAGTTCTCCGGCCCTAGGTGGGTCTCACGACACGCCGCTCGAATCGCGGCGGACTTGCGGTTGCGACGGGGTCGTTCGCGGAGGTCGAGCGTCATGGCGGCATCGTCACGGCTGCGCCCAGCGGACGCAAGCTCTTGCGATGGCCGACCCAACGTGAGTCAGCCTCCGCAAACCGCCACGGGAGCGCACGGTGCTTGGGCAGCGCGTAGTCGATGCCGATTCGGGGGCCCACCACAAGCCCGGCAGGTGGCGTCCCCGGGCCGACCTCGAGCCCAGACGCGGTCGTGACGTCGTGGTTCGACCACGTTGTATCGAGCCCCAGAGCCTGCCCGACCTTGCCCGGGCCATCGAGCAGCGACGGACCCCGGCGCCCCCCTCGACGCGCCGTGACCACGTCCAGGCCCTCGACCGGTTCGCACGCCCGGATCAGGACCGCCTGCGCCTGACCATCGTCCCCGGTCACCAGGTTGAGCAGGTTGTGGATGCCGTAGCAGAGGTACACGTACGCACGGCCCGGCGGACCGAACAAGGGCTCGTTCCGCGCGGTGCGACCGGCCTTCGCGTGACAAGCCGTGTCGGGAGGCCACTTGTACGCCTCGGTCTCAGTCACCCGCAGCACCACGGCGTCGTGATGCAGGGTCCTGCCAATTAAATCACGCGCGACGTCTACGACATCACGCGCGAAGAATGCTCGCCGAAGCGGCTCAGCCGCCACCGAGTTCGATCGAGTGCTCGAAGTTGGGCGTCTCGGCGTTGTCCATGTCGTACCAAGCCATGGTCATCGTGGACCCGTCGATCTCGACCCACGCGAATCCGGGGCGCTGGTCATCCTCGTACAAGGCGGCCGGGTTGTTGTCGCGGTGCTCGAAGTCGGTGTTCTTCGCCGCCGAGCCGCTGACGATGAAGTTCGTGCCGCAGGTCTCGGGGTGCCACTGCATGCTGTGGTCGTGACCGCTGAAGTACACGTCGACGTTGCCGCAGACCTCGTCGTTGACGAAGTCCTCGACGTTCTCGCCGTTGGCGATCGGGATGAATGAAATCCCCTCGTAGTTGCCGGCGTTACCGTGTGGACCGTTGGAGATGTACGGGTGGTGCGCGAAGACAACGGAGTACTGGCTGTCGCTCGCCGCCAAGACGCCCTGCAAGAACTCGCTCTGGTCACCGACGTTGTGATTCCAGAACAGCTGCGCCGAGTCGATCGAGATGAAGGTGACGTGCGCAGCATCGAAGCTGTACCACTCGTTGGGCATCGTCCACTTGTCGCTGTATTGCGCGTAGTCGATCTGAGCCTGGCTCTTGAACCACTCGTTGCCGAGCGTGCCGTAATCGTGGTTGCCGAGCGTGATGTAGAACGGCAGGTCGAGATCCGCGTAGGGCATCTCGAACTTGTCCTGGAACTGCTCGTCCATCGCCGAGTCGACCCCGACATCGTAGAAGTTGTCGCCCAAGTACAGGGCGAACTCGCAGCCGCGCTCGGCACAGACCTGCTCGACCACGTCTGCGACACCGTATTGACCGTCGTTGCCCTCGCCGCCGTCGCCGAGGGCGATGAAGCGGACCACGTTGTCGCCCGGCTCCCCGGTCGTCGACGAAGAGCTGTCGCTTCCCGAGTCGTCCGCTGTGGGGTCGGTTGGGTCCGTAGGATCGGTTGGGTCCGTCGGGTCCGTAGGATCGGTTGGGTCCGTCGGGTCCGTCGGATCGGTCGGGTCCGTAGGATCGGAGTTACCCGAGTTGGAATCCTGGGTGTCGACGCCCGTTGGCGTCGTCGTCTCCGGATCGCTGGTCCCCGCCTCGGCTTCCCCCGCGGAGGACGACCCACCGCCAGAACTCGTTGCCGCACCATCATCACAAGCCACGCAAAGCAGGCCCGCACACCCCATCAACCACCATCGCATCATGGACAAGGACTCCCTACAACGACCCTACGACATCGACGGACATGGCGGCAACCGAACACGTCAGGCCGCACGAGTCAGGCCGCACGCCACAGCCACAGCGTCGCGGTAGCGCAACCAATCCGAGAGTGCGCGTTCCATCCCGGCGACCACGGCGGGGCGCGCGTCTGCGCCGACGTGATCCAAGATGATGTGCCACGCCGAGGCGCGATGCTCGCCTTCCACCTCCCGGTGCACTTTGGTCAGCTCCAGCGCCTCGAGCGGAAGCCCGTAGTGCTTGACGAGTGGGTGGTCCTCGAGCGGAGGTTCGGGGCGCTTGGGCTTGGATGCGTCGAGTTCTCCGCGCTCGAACGGGGTCCCCTCCACGAAGATCGTCGTGACCGCGGCTGCCGTCTCCCACCCGTGCTCATTCGTCAGGTCATCCAGCGTCGCGCGGTAGGTCGCGGCCGCGGGGAGGAGATCCACTGCGTCGAACCGGGCGAGATCCATACCCAGTCCGCGCGGATACTCGAGAAACAGTTCCGCGTGCGGACGTCCGCGGGTCAGCCGCCCCGTCTCCTCCTCATAGAGGTTCTCGGCCAGCTCCCGCCGGACCGCCCCCACAGGACAGCGCACGTACGCTCGGCCGAGTAGCTGCGCAAAGTCGCGAATGTAAACCGCGTACTCCTGCTCGAGATGGATGTGGAGGCTTTGCGCCGCAACCTTCCCCGAGGTGAAGCTCGGCCAGGCCCAGTGCACCTTTCGCTCCATCACATCGAGCAACGCCTCCTGAAACTGCACCCGGTCCATGAAACCACAGTAGCAGGCAGGTCTCGTCTCGGAGCGGTGGCCTGCTCGGGTTCGGACAACCCAGTGGCACGATGTGGGCCGCGTGGCTCGGCGGCGCGCCGAGGTCGACGCAGCGAGCTGCAGATGTGGCCCGGATGGACGAAGTGCGAGTCATGTTGGTGCTCGCGCTCGCGCTCACGACGACCCCGCCCCTGGCGGCTCGCCCGTACCGCGCGGCCCCCCTGGCGCCGCCCGCCTCCGCGCTTGGACAGGTCAACGAAGCCCAGCTGGACGGCCCCGCCGCGGCGACGTTGTTCATCAACTTCGATGGCGCGGAACTCAACGACGAACGAGAAGATGCCCGAGACAACGGCACGCTGATCGGATGGAAGGGAACGTTCGAGGCGTACGGGGACGGTCCGAAGCAGACGGCGATCATGCAGGCCGTGCGTCAGGATTGGCTCCCGTTCAACGCAACGATCACCGACACACGGCCGACCGCCGGCGACTACACGATGGTGATGGTCGGGCCGACCAACTTCACGGATGGCTCGCTGGGGATCGCGTTGCTCGACTGCGCCAATCGCTGGACCTCGAACAACATCGTGTTCGCGTTCCATCACGCCGACGACGGATTCACGGCCGCGGCAACAGCCACGACGGTCAGCCAGGAGATCGCCCACTCGTACGGCCTGGAGCACGTCGATGACGACGACGACCTCATGTACCCGTACAACAACGGAGGAGACCCGGCGTTCACCGACACGTGTCATTCGCTCGTCGAGGCGGCCGGCATCGGGATCCTCTGCGTCGAACAACATGAAGGCTCCTGCGGCAGCGCGAGCCGGCAGAACGGCCACGCGGAGCTGATGCGATTCGTCGGCCCCCGGCCTGTCGACATCAGTCCGCCGACCGTGCGGTTCACCGCACCCGAGTCCGGAGACGAGTTCGAGGTGGGGGAGCCGTTCGTTCTCGCGGTCGATGCCGATGACGACGACGGCGTCGTCGCGGTGGAGCTCTTCGCGGGCGGCGAACTCGTCGCGGCCGACGATGCCGCGCCCTTCTCGTGGGAGGTCACGGGGGCCCCGCGGGGCACCTATCACTTCGAAGCGGTGGCCTACGATGCGGCCGGGAACACGACCACCACGGACCTTCTCGAACTGGTGGTCTATGCGACCGAGGACACGGACGGAGGGAGTGGCACCGACACGGAGGGCTGGGAGACCGAAGGGGACACGCTCGAGTTCGGCAGCACCGGAGATAGCGAGGACAACGACCTGCCCCCGGACGCCGCCCTCGACCGCCAAACGATTCCACCCGGCGAAGATCCGTTCGACCCTTTCGCCGGGCAGTGTGACTGCCGGACCAACGCTCCGGCGCCCTCGGCCTTGTGGCTGCTGTTGCTGCTCGCCGTGGCGAGACGACGCAAGTAGTCCCCTCCCCCTTCCAAGTTCGGGCTGCGCCCTCACCGAGGTTGTGAGATGTGCTCAGGACACTCGCAGCGGCTACTTACCGCCGCAGTACTTGTCGTGGTCGAGCTTGACCACGGTGTCGATGCTCGCCGCCCCCATCCCCGTCGCAGCGAAGTACTCGGCCATCAACTTCTTGCCAGCGTCGCACTTGCCCGCGGCCATCAAACACTTCGAACGGGTGTGCGAGTATGGAATCTTCGGATCGGTGGAGAGCCGGGAGGGGTCGAGCTTGTCGTGAACATCGAGTTCGTCGAGACACCCCTTGCCATCGCCCGCGTTGATCTTCGCCATCGCCGACTCGAGGTGCGACCGCGACTGGGCCGTGGCCTCGACCTTGGCGTCGACCTTGCCCGCGGCGTTGAGCGACCCGGAGTCGTCCGGCTGCTTCATGGCCTCCTTGTCCGGATTTTCACCATCACGAACCTTGCGAAGCGAGAGCCGAATCGGAGCCTTGCAACCACGGACTTCCGTGGCGCTGTCCGACTTGCAGGTGGCCAGGTCCCCGCCCTTCTTGTCGGCGCTGTGCTTGGACGATGTCGACCCTCCGGCGCCGAAGCCGTAGGCGCTGCCGCCAGCTTCGGTGTTGACCTCGGAGGCGGAACCCAGCGCAAAGGCACCGAGGTTGTAGCCGTGTACGAAGTGCGTGGCGCCCTCGCAGCCGGGATTCGAAGCCAGGTCGGCGACGTACACGGAGTCGCGCGTCGCCTGACGGGTACCGGCGACGTAGTACTCCATGTGAAACTGCTCGCCTCCGCTAGCGCGCCCGCCCAGCGATGCGCTGCCCAGAGGAAGCTTGGCGTACAGCTCGCCCTCGTTGCTGATGTCGATCGTCTCCAGCGATCCCGATGTCCACTCCGGCGGCAGGTAGGAGCCCTGCGAACCCCGGATGCTCTCGTTGCGGCACTCATCGAGAACGGTCAGCTTGCAGCCCTCGTACTTCACGACAACGATGTCGTTGGCGACGAGTTGCTCAAAGCTCGACATGTCGGTGGCGTCCCACTCGATGATGAACGGCCGTTTGTGGTTGTCCGGGTCGCAGGCGGCTTGGCCCGCGGCCGTCTGGTCCATCAAGCGGCTCTGTCCCGATGCCCGGGATCCCCCGGACTGTGGCGTCTTGGAACAGGCGAGACTAAACACGGCCATCGCGGCCAACAGGTACAAACGCGTCATGGGTATCCCTCGAGGTTTCTGCGATCTGCGATCGCAAGTCCCTCCGAGGATACGACGTTTTTTGGCGCTCTCGGTTGCAGTGTCTGACGCGCTACGCCGACGGAAGAATCGCCTCGAGCTGCGTCGTGAGGTCGGTGTCCATCGGGTCGATGTTGGACTCATAGCGCGCGACCACCCGACCTGAGGGATCGACGAGGAACTTGGTGAAGTTCCACTTGACCTCGCCCTTGATGCCCTCGGGGGTCTGCTCGGTGATCGTGGTGAACAGCGGAACCTTGCCTTCCCCCTTGACCGCGACCTTGGCAAACATCGGGAACTGCACGCCGTACTTCTCGTCGACGAACCCGGCGATCTCATCCTCGGATCCGGGCTCCTGCCCCCCGAAGTCGTTGCTTGGAAACGCGAGGACCTCGAAGCCGCGCGCCTTGTACTTTGCGTAGAGCTCTTGGAGGCCCTCGTACTGCGGCGTGTACCCACACTGCGACGCGGTGTTGACCACCAACAGCGCCTTGCCGCGGAAGTCGGCCAGGCTCTTGTCCTCGCCGTTGATCGTCTTGACGGTGTGGTCGAGAACCGGACCCTCGGTTTTGGGGGCATCCGCCTTGACCGCGTCCGGCTTCGCCTCAGCCTTCGGCTTCGCCTCAGCCTGGGTCGTGTCGGCCTTCTTGTGGGGCGCCCCTGTCCCAGAGTCACACGCAGACAGGAGCACCAGGACCAGGAGGGCGCGATTCATGCGTCGGGTATGGCCCGCCAACGCGCGATCCGCAAGCGGTCCAAGCGGGCGGCGAGAGCGTCTGCGATTCGCGGGATCACGGCCAGCGGCACCGCCATCCGCTCGAGAGACCCGAACGGCGGCGCGTCCGTCATCGCGTCCACCAGCCGAGCGGCGTCCCGATGGCGTTCGAACCGTCCAACGCCGAGCACGCCAGCGTCATCCAGACGTAGAGCCGGTCCTCGGCGGGCGCGAGTGTCAGCACGGGGTGACGAATCGGCACACGCCCGACGACGACGAGACACGCTGTCGGGATACGGCTCGCACAACGACGCCAAGTCTGCGGGATCACGTCGAGACCACGGTTGGGTCTGCCCGTGCACTGTGACCGGGGCATGCGAACGTGGATGTCCCTGGCCCGCCTCGGCGGAATCGCACTCGCACTTGGGCTGTTCGCGTCCGCGACGGCGACCGCGGCGGGCACGGGCAGCCTGTACCAAGTCGAGCCCGCGAACCCCCTTGCCGCGCGGGCAAAAGACGAGGCCGAGAACCCCCGTGTCACGGACAACGATGACGGCGAAATGCAGCAGCGAAAGCGGGCCCGGGAGGCGGCGGTCACGACGATTCTTGGGCACAACCCGTTCTGCGGTGATTGCCCGCCACCGACCACAGAAACAGCAACCGGCACCACGCCGCCCAGCGCTGTCGCAACGACGACGACGCCACCCGCAGTGCAGATCCTAGCGACCATGGAGTCGAACGACCCCGAGCACTCGCTGGCCACCGTGTACGACCCCATTCACGGGACTTGGGCGGCTGGGCTGGGCGACGCGCTGGCGCCCGGGGTGGTGTTGGCGGCAATCGGTCCGGGCCAGGTCACGTATGCCCGCGGAGCCGCGACCGGAGTCCTGCGCGTTGGAGCCGAGGCCCTGCCCCCTGAGAAGCCGGCGAGGGACACCAAGCCCACGCCGATCAACCCCGGGAACCGGACGCCCCAGTCGGAGCTGGCCGACCGTGTGAAATGCGATGCGGGCTCGCACTGCACCATCGAGCGCTCGGTGATTCAGGAAGTGCTGTCCAACCCGAGCAAGCTCGGAGGCCTCCGCGCCTTCCCCTCGAGCGGAGGCTTCAAGCTCGCCGGTGTTCGACGCGGCACCCTCGCCCACGAGATCGGGCTCCGCAACGGCGATGTCCTGACCGAGGTCGGCGGCAAGCCGTTGGACTCGATCGACGACGCCCTCGCCCTGCTTCCGCTGCTTCGCAGCGCGTCCAACGTGCACGTCACCTTGTCGAGAAAGGGGAAGCCGATCACCCACGAGATCGAGATTGTCTAGGCGCTCCAAACCAAAGACCCACAATCAAGTCCCCTCAGCATCCATCCCGGGGTTGCATGGCGCCGCGGATGGATGCGCTCTACCATCGCGAGGTGATCTCGCGGGTCGTTTGTGCCGTGCTCGACCATCCGCGCGTCGCGTGGGTGGCGTGGGCATGTGTCGCCGTCGCCGCCGTGCTTGGTGTTTTTGAGCTTCGCGTCGACTTCTCGTCCGCGGCGTTCTACGGAGACGATGCGGAGCCCGTCGCCGAGCTTCGAGCGTTCACCGAGCGCTGGGGTCCCGACGACCGCACGCTCGCGATCCTCGTTCGCTCGCAGACCGACCTACTCTCCACACACGGCCTCTCGGCGCTTTCAGACATCGAGGACCGACTGCGGGCAACAGACGCCGTTGCAACCACGTCTTCGCTGGCGTCACTTCGCCAGCCCGGGTCGCGCACAGGATTCGCCCAACGCTGGAGCGATGCTGACGCACCCGAACGCGCCCTGGCTGGGCTCGCGATCGATGCGAGCGACGCTGTGCCCCTGCTACTGGGCCCCGACCATCGCAGCGCGGTTGTCTCGGTCACGCTTCACGAGAGTACCGACGACCTGGCTGCGGCCATCGACGCGGTCGCCCAGGTTCGCGAAGCCCTCCCGACCGCGGCCGATGGCGTTTCGCTGGAGCTCGCAGGGGTTCCGGCGATTCGTGCCGCGTTCTTCGAACTCACCGTGCTCGACCAGTCCCGACTCGGCCCGTTGGCGCTGCTCGTCGCGGTCGCGGGGCTGTGGCTCGCCACACGAAGGATGCAAGTCGCGCTGGTCGCAGCGGTCGGTGCCGGAGTACCGCCGCTGCTGCTTGCGGGGCTGATGGGCGCGACGGAGTCACCGGTCGGCTTGTTGACCCAGGCCCTGTTCACGCTGCTCCCGATCATCGCGGTCGCCGACACCGTGCACGTGGTCTTCCGCGTTCGGGCAGTGGCCGCCGCGCGGGACCGTCCAGCCACCAGCCGCGTCGTCTTGGAGGAGGCGTTCGGCGACGTCGGATTCGCGTGCCTGCTGACGACGGTCACCACCGCGGTCGGCTTCGCGTCCATGCTGGTCGCTGAGCTCCCGTTGCTCCGAGCCTTCGGGCTGTGGGCGGCGCTGGGCGTGATGGGGAGCTATGCCGTGGTGCTCACGCTTCTGCCGGTGGTTCTCTCCCGCGTGGACGTCGGCGCGGGCGCCCCCCAAGGCTCCGCGGTCCTGCGCCGGCTCGCCCAGGCCTGCACCGGCCGCCCGACCTGGGTCCTCGCCGTGGCGTTGGGTTTGGGCGTCGGAAGCATCCCCGCCGCGCAGAGCGTGGTCGTCGACAACCACCTCGGGGCCCTGCTGCGATCAGACCACCCGGTTCGCCAGGCCGCAACCCACCTCGACACCAACCTGGGCGGAACACTCACCCTCGAGATCGAGATCGAATCCGAGGCCCCCTGGGTGCCAAGCGCTCCCGCGCTCCTCGAAGCTCGCAACACCCTCGCCGCCCTCCCCAACGTTCGCGGAGTCCGGCCGCCCGAATCCAACGACCGATGGGCGCGACTGAGCGTGCACGTCCCCGACGTAGGCGGACGCGCGTTCGCACAGCTCGAAGCCGATGCCGACGCAGCCTTGGCTCAACTCGGGCTCACCGCCCGCACCACCGGCACGGCGTCGGTGGCCTACCGCGGCGTCAACCGCATCACCGACGCACTTCGCGCCAGCCTGCTCGGCGTCATGCTCGTCGTTCTCGTGCTGATCGGCGGCCTGCTGCGCTCGGCGGGATTGGCCTTGCGCAGCCTGCTGCCCAACATCTTGCCACTGCTGCTGGGCTACGCACTCGTGGGACTGGCCGCGCTCGAGCTCGATCCCATCGGCGCCGTGATCCTGACCGTCGCCTTGGGCATCGCGGTCGACGACACCCTCCACATCCTCTGGGGCTTCGTGCGCGCACGCGAGCGAGGGGTCGATCCCAATACAGCTGCGGTCGACGCGGTCGCAACCCGAGGCCTGGCAATCGTCGTGACCTCGGGCGTGTTGGTCGCGGGCTTGGCCGTCAATACGCTCAGCGCGTTTCCCCCGCTCGCCGTGCTGGGCACCTTGGGCAGCGCCGTGATCGCGCTGGCCCTCGTAGCCGATCTCACGCTTCTTCCAGCACTGCTGGTTTGGCCTGCGCGGCCCAGCGAAGCGCCCGCATCTCGCAAGGAATCCGAATCCCGAGCAGCAGGGCCGCGTTGAGGACTCCGGCAACGGTGGCCGTCCACGGAGCACCCACGGCAAGCGGAACCGCGGCCAACTCCAGCACGACCGCCAGATAGTTGGGATGCGGCAACACCCCGTACGGGCCGCGCGCGATCGGTGCGAGGCCCGGAAGCACCAAGACCCGCGTGTTCCATCGCCTTCCCAGGGTTCCGATCGCCCAATAGCGGAGGCCCTGGGCCAGGCCGAAGACGCCGACCCAAAGCCACCACAGCTCAGCAAGAGAGTCGTTGTTGGAGCCCTCGAGCAGCCACCCCAGCATCCAAGCGCCGTGCAGGACAAAGAACAGCGGGTAGTGGCGGGCGCCGAACTCCCTCGCTCCGTGCTCGCGTGCCCACGCCTCGTTGCGCTTGGCGACGCGCAACTCCAGCATGCGCTGCACGACCAGCACCGCGAGCAGCGCGAGGACAAGCGCGCCTACGGAGTCCACCGAAGCACCACGCCCTCGGCGGAGAAACCGGGTCCGAGCCCCAGCAACAAAGCGTCCCCCGCAGCACTCGGGAACTCGCGAAGGAAGCGCTCGAGCACGAACAGCACCGTGGGCGACGACATGTTCCCGTGCTCCCGCAAGACATCGTACGCGTCACGCAGCGCCTCCGCATCGACCCCCAGCGCGTCTTGGTAGGCCTCGAGGACCTTCGCGCCACCGGGGTGCAGAACAAACCGCGTGAACGTCTCGGGCATCACCCCCATCGCATCGGCGGCCTCTTGCCGCAGCGCAGGCACGACCGAGCGCACGATGCTAGGGATGCTTTGCGCGAAGCGGACCCGGAGTCCTTCCTCGACCACACTCCAGCCCATCACGTTTTCGGAGTCTTCGAGCAGGCGCGACACACTGCCGCGTACGACGAGCCCCTCTTCCCCGGGGGCCAAGACGGCCGCCGCTGCCCCGTCCCCGAACAGCGCGGTTGCGATCAGATTGGAGCGCGTTCGGTCACCGTGCACGAAGGTGGCCGAGCAAACCTCCGCTGCGACCATCAAGACTGGCTTACCGCGGGCAGCGACCAGTTCCGCGGCGCGGGCCAACCCTGCCGCCCCGCCGGCACAACCGAGCCCCCACACCGGCAGGCGCACCGTCGAACGCGGCAGGCCGAGTCGTTCGATCAGGGCACCATCAACAGACGGGGTCCGAATGCCCGTGCTCGACACGAAGACAATCGAGTCCACATCGCTCGGGGCCAGCCGCGCCCGGTCCAACGCCTGCGCGGCCGCCTGTGCCGAAAGCTCGATCACCGCCTCGCAATACACCGCGTTCTTCTCGGCGAACGAGTGGGGCTCGGCATACCAGGACACGGGCCGTACGAGCTGGCGCCGTGCGATGCGGGTGTTGTCGAAGGCCGACAGCAGCCGGTGCAGGGCCGGCAAGCTTCCGGCGAAGAAGTTGGCCGCGAACGCCTTGGTCTCCTCCTGAGAAACGGAATAGGCCGGACTCGCCGTCCCGACCGAGAGCACCCGAGCGCTCACGGCGAGCCCTCAGGGTCGGGCTCGGGTGTGCGGCACGTGTCGCGGAACACGTACTGGCCCAAGCGTTTGCGGTGTCGGCTGGTCCAGTCGATCGAGGGACGTTTGGCGTCCTCTTTGACGTAGCCCAGGCGATAAACCGCGATGAGTTCCAGGTCATCGGGCACGTGAAGCAGCTCGCCAATCTCGGCCCAGGCACCGGGGAACTCCATCGGAGTGGAGACGAACTGGATGCCCATCCCCAAGTCGACAGTGGTGAGCCAGATGTTCTCGATCGCCATGCCGAGACCGAGCAGGCTGTAGAACCCGCTGAGTTCTTCCTTCTTGTACTCCTCCTTGGTGAGCATCGCGGCGAGCAATAGCGGGGAGCCCGCCACGAGCTTGGCGTTGTCCTTGCCGAGCGTCTTGGCGACGCCGAGCTTGTTCATGAGCTTGGCGCCCAGGGGCGTGAACACCTGCTTGATGAACGGCTTGAGCGGACCGGGGAGCTGATCGATGAAGATGCCGTCGCGCTTGTCGTCCATCTCGGACTCCGAGAAGCGAAAGTACTTCTTGTAGCGGGAGAAGAACCGCCCGCCGCCCATCAGCTCGCCCATCGTGCGACCGGCGATCTCCGAGATGGTGCCGCGCAGCGTGGGGTCGGTGATCAACACGAAGCGCCAGGGCTGCGAGTTGAAGTGACTCGGCGCTCGGCTGGCCGCTTCCATGAGCCGATGCTGATGCTCGAGCGTCACTGGCGTGGGCTCGAAGGGCCCGTTGGTGGTGCGGCGGCGCAGGATGACGTCACGAAATTCCATGGCAACTCAGAGGGCAGCGGCGACGAGGTAGCCCGTGAACCCCACAACGGCGAGGGCGGGGTGCCAGTGGGATCGAGCAGGAAGCCAAGGGATGGCCGCGAGTGCAGCGAGCGTCAGTAGCAGACCGGGATGGAATGCCCATACCGCGGCCGCGATCGCCGAGGCAAACACCACCGCATACAGCACGTGATGCCAGACGCCAAAGCGAGCGTCGGAAGATCGAGCGGCCAGGCCGACGAGAAGGTTGACCCCGTACAGCGCCAAGCCGAGCTGAAACACCCAGGTCACGTGCCTGCAGAAGGTACCTGCGCAACCGGGCGAGCGCACGGAAGGCCGGCGCAACTGGCACCGAGGGGTCGATCCAATCGCTTCGCAGCGCCGTATCCTTGGCACATGGGACCGGCTCGACGGATGACGATCGCTTTGGCGCTGATGCTCGGCGGATGCGCCGCCAGGGCCGACGCCCCAGCTCCGACCCCGCCGGCACCCGCTGCCCACGGAGGGGAGACGCTGTGGGCGAGTTGGAGCGCCGAAGCGTTCGAACAAGCCGAAGCCGAGAATCGAATCATCCTCATCAACGTCGTCGCTTCTTGGTGCCACTGGTGCCACGTCATGGATGAGGAGACCTATGCGAACCCGGCGGTCGCTGCCCTGCTTCGCGAGCACTTCGTCACGCTGCGAGTGGACTCCGATGCGCGGCCGGACGTCGCCGAGCGCTACCGAGCTTGGGGATGGCCGGCGACGGCGGTGCTGAGCCCGACCGCACAGCCTGTCTTGGAGCTTCGCGGTTTTCAGGAGCCCGCGGAGTTTGCATCTCTGCTCCGAGAGCTGGTCGCCGAGCGTGATGCGGGAAACCTCCGCCGCAAGTCGCGAGCTCGGGCCAAACCCGTCGCCGCGGGTTCCTCAGACCTCGAGGTCCTGCGGGTCGCCGCGCTGACCCAACTGGACGGCTACTACGAGAGCACGGAAGGCGGCTGGGGACAGAAGCAGAAGTACCCGTTCTCCGAGCCGCTCGAGCACGCACTGTGGCGCCAGCGTCTGCACGGAGCGACCGCATGGCGGGAAAACGCCAACAAGACCCTCACCGGACAGGCTCGACTGCTCGACCCCGTGTGGGGTGGCATGTACCAGTACTCGTTGCGCGGCGACTGGGACCACCCGCACTACGAGAAAATCACCGCGATTCAAGCGGGCGCGCTCACGTCCTTTGCCATTGGAGCGCGGGTGACGTCCGACCCGCGCTGGCTCGATTCAGCGCAGCAAGTACGCAGCTACATGAACACGTTCATGCGCGACGCGGACGGCGGGTACGCCACCAGTCAAGACGCAGACTATCGGCCCGAGCGGGGCGAGGCCGTGCCCGGCATCGAGTACTACGCCATGCCCGACGACAGACGTCGCGCTCTGGGGACCCCGCGCATCGACGCGAATGTCTATGCGGACCTCAACGGCTTGATGATTCGAGGTCTCGTGGAGCTGTCGATCGCCGCGGACGACCCCGCCCCCCTCGAGGACGCCCTCACCGCGACTCGCCGCCTGCTCGAAACCCATCAGGACGAGAGCGGCTTGTTTCGCCACGGCCCCTCGGACGACCCCCAGAGCCTTCGTCACCTCCGCGACCAAGCCGCGATGCTATGGGGCTTGATGGCGCTGCACCGGGCCACAGCGGACGACGCTTGGGCACGTGAAGCCACCACCGTGGCCGACGCCATGCTCCTCGCGCTGCAGGATCCCGATACCGGCGGTTTCTTCGCCCACACCCCGGACCCCGCCGCGGTCGGCATCCTCGCCCAGCGGCGCATGCCACTGGAAGAAAACGCTCTCGCTGCGCGCGGACTGCTCCGACTGCATCGGGCCGTGAACGAACACGGCACCAAGGAGACCCCCTACCTCGAAGCGGCCAAGCGCGCCGTGCAAGCCGTTGCCCCCTTGCGAAAGGGCGAGGGCCGCATCATCGGGACCTACGTCCTCGCGCTCGAGGAACTGACCCAGCCCAGCGTGGACATCACGGTCGTTGGACCCGCAGGTGACCCCGCGACCGATGCACTGCACCGAGCCGCACTGCGGTACCCCGAGCCGCGTGGCAACGTCGAGCGCTCCCTGCCCGCAGAGCGCTACCCGGAAATCGGAACGCCGGCCGTCTACTTATGCACCGCGAACTCCTGTTCGGCACCGATCAAGGACGCGGAGAGCTTCGCGGAGCGAGCGGACGCGGTGCTCGAGCAGTCGCTCCCACCCACGCCATAGCGCCGGGTCCGCAGGACGAACGGGCCTCCGCTGCTTCCTCCTGGAAGCCACGCCGCGCCAAACGGTTGCAATTACATGACAATGCGCGACGCCGATTTCCGTGTTACCCACGTCCTTCGAGCTCTAATGCGCGTGCCAACAGCCCTCGAACCCCTCGTGGACATGGGCATCATCGAAGAGGTGGTGCGTCCGTTGATGAGTGGGAAGGAAGCCCAAGTGTACATCGTCGTGGCCGGAGGCCACGAGCGGGTCGCGAAGGTCTACAAAGACTCCACGATGCGCAGCTTTCAGAAGCGCACCGACTACACCGACGGTCGCAACGTCCGGAACAGCCGGGACCGCCGCGCGATGAACAAGCGCACCCGTCACGGCCGTGCCGAGGACGAAGCCGCATGGCGAAACGCCGAGGTCGATGCGATCTACAAGCTGCGCGACGCCGGTGTTCGTGTGCCTGCGCCGTTCAACTTCATGGAAGGGGTCCTCGTGATGGACCTGGTCATCGACGAGGACGAGCTTCCGGCACCGCGCTTGGGCGACCTGACGTTCTCGCCCGAGGTGGCGCGCGAGGTCTATGACCAGCTCATCCAAGAGGTCGTCCGCATGCTGTGCGCAGGCGTCGTGCACGGCGACCTCTCGGACTTCAACGTGCTGATGAGCGCCGACGGTCCGGTCGTCATCGACTTCCCCCAAGCCGTCGACCCGGCCAGCAGTTCCACGGCGCGCAAGCTGCTGATCCGCGACGTCGAAAACCTGCATCGGTTCCTGAGCCGCTCCGTGCCCCATTCCAACGCACCGTACGCGCAGGAGATGTGGGACCTGTTTGAGCGCAACGAGCTCACTCCGGAGACGCGTCTGACCGGCCAGTACCGCGACCGACGACGCAAGGCGGACACCAAGGGTGTGCTCAAGCTCGTCGGCGATGCGAAGCGTGACGCCGACCGACGCAACGAAGCATCGCGCCCCGCACCGACAAAGGGCCGCCGCGGTCGCAAGGACCAGCGCAAAGAGAAGCGTGGGTTCGAGCCTCAGGTCGAGGTCCTCGTCCGCTCCACAGACGGCCGCACTCGACTCCTGCACGCCGCCGCGCCTGCAGCCAAGGCACCCGAGCCCGCGGCCCCAGCCAAGAAACGAAGGCGAAACCGAGGGCGCAAGCCAGAGGGCGGCGCGGCGAAGGACACTGCGCCACAAACGGCCGCGACCGCTGGGGACGCCCCCGCCAAGAAGCGACGCCGACGACGACGACGCTCGCCCCGAGGGACGGGGTCGTCGACCGGGACCGGCGAGGCCAGCAGCTGAGGCCAGCCCTCCGGGGCTTCCTCCCGGCTCAATCTCCGAGCGGGACCGGCAAGCTCAGGTTCGACTCGGCCAGAACCTGGAGCCGGGCAGCCGCCCGCTGAAGCTCGGCCCGTCGGCGTTCGAGAAGCGCCACATCCCGGCGATGGGCGAGCTTCCGTCCCAGCAGGACTCCGCCGATCATCGAGCACAAGATGATCGTCGCGATCAGTCCCTCGAAGTTTTCAAAGAGCTCGACGGTCAACGGGGCCACGGTCGAGACCACGACGGCCAGCGCGACCACGCCGTATCGGACCGGCCGGGTCCAGGCCAGCAACCCGGGCTTGTGCGAAAGGACCAACCGGGTATCCGTCGCCGTCGGGTCGAGATGCATCTCCACGCTCCGGCTCTCCCAAACCGTGCTCGCCCCCAGTGCGCGCATCTTACCAGGGCCCGCACGCCGGTCCATCTCCGCAACGAGGACATCGACCACGGTGGAGGGCAGCCGCGGCAATCGGGTACGGACCGTCGGCAAGGAGCTGTCGAGTGCAGGCGTGGCCTGGGCCACCGGTGCACGAACCTCGGGCCGGGCGATCGCTTCCGCCGCGGCGATACGCGCGAACCGAGGCTCGATCCCCGCTTCTGCGGCGACCTCCTCCAACTCGGGGACGCTCAGGCCCGGACGGCCGGAGTCGGCGGCCGCCAACGAAGCGGCGCGATTGAGGACGGCATCCGCACCGCGAGTGTCGAACCGCGTGGCCTCCGACTCGGTGCTCGCCAGGGCGGTCAGCAGGGCCTCGAGGGACGGGTAGCGCGCGCTTGGTTCGACCTGCAGCGCCCGTTCGATCACCGCCATGATCGCTGGCGGGATGCTCTGTGCCGGAGGAGGGTCGAAGCGGCCTCGCACAACGCGGAGGGACAGCGTGCGGAGGTCGTCTGCGGGAAAAGGAAGCCGCCCGACGATGGCCTCGAACAGGGACACCGCGAACGCGAACTGATCGCTGTGCGGCCCGGCGGGCTCACCGAGGTGTTGTTCGGGTGCCATGTACGCGGGTGTCCCGATCAACAGGCCCGCGTGCGTCATCGTCGTCGAGAATGGGTCGGTCCCCGGTTCCAGTACGGGCATCGGACCGCCACTGCGGTCGGGGGATCGCGCGAGCCCGAAGTCGAGGACCCGGGGACGACCATCATCTCCAACGAGCACGTTGTCCGGCTTGAAGTCGCGGTGCACCAACCCCACCGCATGTGCGGCTGCCAACCCCCGGCCAGCCTCGAGGAACTGCGCCACCACCTCCGGGACGCCGCGCGAGGCCTGCTGCCAAGCGCGAAGCGTCTGACCTCGGACGTACTCCATCGCGATGAAGCGCTGCTCCGCGTGTACCCCGATGTCGAACACCGACACCACGTTGGGATGCGAGAGCCTGGCGAGTGCCCGAGCCTCGGCGGTGACGTCGCGGCCGGAGAACTCTGGCCGGAGTAGCTTGATGGCCACGGTGCGATCGAGTTCTTCGTCCCTGGCGGACCACACCACGCCCATGCCGCCGCGCCCGATACATTCGAGCAGGCGAAACCGACCGATACGCGTAGCCTGTTCGGACCCACCAAACACCTGGGCTCGGACATGCCGGCGCAAACGGGTCAACTCGAGTGCCGCCTCGTCGGGCGGGTTCACGGCCGGCCGAAGCGCGGGCTCCTCCACTTCGTGCATCACGATGACGACGTAGGGTGAGAGCCCGAACGGATTGCACCCGGCGACGGATTTGTTTCCGAACGAGGCGCGTCTGGCGCCCTCGCCCGGACAACGCGGGCCCACGTGTCCAAACGCGTGGCCGTCGAGTGCAGTGGAGTCGAGCCTGCGGCAACCGCCGCGAGTTCGCGGGTCAAGAGCGTTCGTGCTCGCCGGATTCGCGTCTTGGCGGTCCCCAGCGGAACGCTCAGCACACCGGCCACCTCCCGTGCGCTCATCTGCTCCCAGTAGCAGAGTTCGAGGACGACCTGCGCCTCCAGCGAGATGCGCCGCAAGGCGTTGAGCATCGCGAGCTGAGTCCGGTCACGTGCGTAGGCCGAAGCTGGCGACGCGCCGAGCTCCACGATCGATGCATCGTCGATCTCGTCGAGTGACCGATCAGGCGCCCGCGCTTGCCACGAAGTCCGAAGCACGTTGCGAGCGACGCCAAACAGGTACCCGCGAAAACCGGCCTCACCACGGATGCGGTCACGCCCCTCGAGACAGCCGAGGAACGTCCGCTGGACCAGGTCGTCGAGCGGACCGTCGGTCTTGTTGCGAAAGAACCGCGCGATGGCGTCGAAATGTCGCTCGAACAAGAGCGTCCCGGCAACGTCGTCGCCCTGCTGCCACTCTCGCAGCAGAGTCTCGTCGTCTCGCGGGGCAGCCACCGGAGGAAGAGTACCTCCCTCAGCAGCGAGCCGTGCCGGCGGAAGAAGAAGGACTAGATGACGACGTCTTGGCCGAGGCTCAAGACGATCCGTGGGTAGCTGGTGCGGATGACCTGGACGAGCGTCATCAGCTGCCCCACGTTCACGCCCGCTCGCGGCACGAGGATAATCGAGTCCTTGCCCGGATAGCGTTTCTTGACGGTCGCGAGGATGCGCCGAACATCGGCGAGCGACTTGCCTCGCTTGCCTCGACCCAAGGTCGCATCCGAGCCGCTGACGACGAAAGTTTCCGCGTCGAACTCGATGGTCAGACCGAGCGCCGCCGACCCCTGCTGGAGCGTGAGTCCCGCGGGAGGCAGGAGGAACACCGGCTGCGCTCGCAGTCCGCGTCCGGCCATGTTGACCAGCACGGAGAGCGTTGGCACAGCACCTGGCCGTGTCTCCGCCGCCGCGTAGGCGCTCATCAGCAGCGTCTGTGCAGGGATGTCGGCCGACGCCGCAAAGATCACGCGGGTGGCGATATCGATGTCGAGATACGACGACTCGACCGCCATCTTGAGCCATTCGTACTGGAACGCGTCGAACAGCACTGCGGGGCAGTCGCTCTTGCATTCTTCAGCGATGGTTCCATCGGTGACGAGTCCATCTTGGAGGATCGCCACGTCGCGGTCGAAGACCTGCAGCTTGTTCGTACCGATCGTGACGAAGACGCCCGGCTCAACCGCAAGCCCGCTGCCTTGGGGCAGCGACTCGGTGCCGATGCTGCCGTTGACGTGGTTCACCACCACGTTGGAAAAATTGGTGATTCGCTCGAGCGACAGCGTTGCCCCAGCGGGGGAGTCACTGGCCGGCTGAAGCAGAGTCGCGAGCACGAGGGCGAGTTTGGCGAACATCAGAACAACTCCACTTCGAACGGAAGCCAGGCACTCATGCCACCCTCGACGAGAGGCGGAGGAACGCTGTCGAGGCCTAGCGCTCGCGAGTGCAGTCGTTCATCGACGACGTCGCGCCCGGGGATGTCGCCACCGAGTGAGGCCGGAAACATGGTCGACATGCCGAGGACCCGTTGGACCCCGTCGCCGCCGCGCCGGGTTGCGACGTAGAGTCGATAGGGGTCGTAGCGACAGTCGAGTCGCACGAGTTCTCCACCATCGAGGCCTTCGTGTGCCTCTTCGGCAAGACCGTCGATGATGACGCGGAGGTTGCCCTCCAACATGCCCAGTCGGGAAAGGCGCTCGGCGGCGAGCTGGGCGGCCTGGTCGATGAGCGGCGTCATCTGCAGTGCGTCCGCGGGGTCACACTCAGCACCGCGGACCGCGTTGGCATAGCGCTCGACTTCGGAGACCAGCCGCTGCTCCACCTTACGGGGGTCTTCGTGCGCCTCGAGCTCGCCCGGAAGCGCGTACATCACCGAGACCGGCGAGCCATCTGCCATCCACTGCAGAAGATACAGCGCATCCCAACCGCCGGAGACGTTTTCCTGATTCACACAGGCCCCCGTTCCCGCTTCGATGCAGTGCACGAACGAGGCCGCTGTGCGACGCGAAGGAGACTCGTCGGACAGGGTCTTGATCTCGACCTTGGCCTTACAGCCCGCGACGGTACCCAGAAGGCCCGCCAACAGCATGGTGCACGTACGATCGAACATGGCCGGTCTGTCGTCTTGCATACCAGAGCCGACACGAACCGACCAAACAACGCACGAAGCGCGACACCTGATCAGGCCTGCACCGGGTTCCTCGATTCCGTTGCCGAAAATTTCGTCTGGTCGGTCGGTGTGTGGAATCTGGCCACGTGGCATCGACGCTCGCCCTTCAAGCGGATTCCTCCCCCTACTGGACCTCCCCCGACGGACGGACCGCCCTGATCAACGACGACTGCTTTGCGGCGCTGGCTAGCCTCGAACCCGGCTCGGTCGACTGCATCTTCGCGGACCCCCCGTACTTCCTGAGCAACGGCGGAACGACCTGCCGCGGCGGGAAGCGGACCTCGGTCAACAAAGGGAAGTGGGACAAGAGTCTCGGCGTGGATGAGAACCACGAGTTCAACCGCAAGTGGCTCGCGCTGTGCCAGCAGGTGCTCACGCCCAACGGGACGATCTGGGTCTCGGGGACGAGCCACGTCATCCACAGCGTTGGCTTCGCGATGCAGCAGCTTGGCTTCAAGATGCTCAACGAGATCGTCTGGGAGAAGCCGAACCCGCCCCCAAACCTTTCGTGCCGCTACTTCACCCACTCCACCGAGACGGTGCTGTGGGCCGGGCGGGACCGAAAGTCGAAACATGTCTTCAACTACCCGCTGATGAAAGAGATCAACGGCGGCAAGCAGATGAAGTCCGTGTGGCGCATGACCGCTCCAGGCAAACGCGAGAAGGAGCACGGCAAGCACCCGACGCAGAAGCCGCTGAGCCTGCTCGAGCGGGTGCTTCAGTCTTCCTGCAACGAGGATTCCGTCGTTCTCGACCCGTTCAACGGGAGCGGCACGACCGGTGTTGCGGCGATTCGCGCGGGTCACCGGTACATTGGAATCGAGCGCGAAGCCGAGTACGCCGACCTCAGCATCCAACGCTTCGAGACCGAGCTTCCGGCGCCCGCGAAAAAGATGAAGCGCGCCAAGCTCAGCGTCGCCAAGTCCTGAGCGACGCTGCGCGGCGAGTTGTCGACCCCGCACATGAGAACACCGCCCCTTCCGCGCATCTTGAAGATGCGACGGACGTGACGGTGTTCTGACACGGAGCGAAAGCCCGTAGTGCACGTAGGTTGTGAGGCTAGACGTCCTCGTCGAGGACCGAGGCTGCATCGAACCCGCAGGCGTCTCCGGAGAAACCTTCAGGAATCGCCGAGGCCCAATCATCGGCGGACAGGTCTCCACTGCCTCCAAAGTCGAAGGCACACCGACCGCTGACGTCTCCGGACACGTCGATCGTGCCGCCGTAGCTCCACGTCGCCTCAAAGGAACTCGCATCCGCGTCCCAGCTCGTCTCGAGTGTGTAGTCGAGGGTTCCGTCCAAGACGACTCCCTGTGTGGAACAGCCGTCGAACGTCACGGAGTACGTGAATCCGATCGTCGGAACGTCCGCTTCGGTGGGAAGGTCTCCCGGGTCGAGAGGGTCGAAGTCCTCGTCGATACCGCCGGTGACGTTGCTGATCTCGAGTTCGCCGGCGAAGGAGATTTCGCCGCCGCTGCCGCAGGGGACTGCAACGTCGATGATCTGACCTCCGACGTCCCCCGCACCCCGCAGAACCGTTCCGCCGTGCATTTGGGCCTCCGGCTGAGTCTCGGACAAGGCGGACAACATCGCCGAGACCGCTGCTCGGGCGTCCGTCTCGGACGTGAACGATTCGAGCAGGCTCGCAGCGTCGTCGCACGCGCTCAGGGGGAGGAGAAGGAGGAGACCAAGAGCACTTCGATGCATGACGCCCCCCTTGTGGGAGGAGGTCGGCAAGCCAGGTCAACGGAAATCCGTGACGCGAGTCACCCCAACCGTTTTGCTCTCGATCGACCGACCCCGGAGTCCGGAACCGGCGATCCTTCTCGTGGCCGGATCACCCGTCGATGATCTCGGCCTCTTTGGCCGCGACGACCGCGTCGACCTTCTTGGTCTCCGCCTCGGTGAGCTTCTGAATCTGGTCGAGGCCACGCTTGAGGTCGTCCTCGCTGATGTCCTTGTCCTTCTCCGCCTGCTTGAGCATGTCGTTGGCTTCTCGCCGGACCTGCCTCATCGAGATCTTGGCGTCTTCGCCAGCCGACGCGGCCTGCTTGACCAGCTGCTTGCGGCGCTCTTCGGTGAGCGGAGGGATCGGGACGCGGACGATCACGCCGTCGCTCTGCGGGTTGAGACCCAGTTGCGAGTTGTTGATCGCCTTTTCAATCGCGGCGATGTTGTTGCGGTCGAAGGGCTTGATGACGAGCAACCGAGCATCGCCGACGCTGATGGTGCCGACCTGGTTGAGCGGCATCATCGAGCCATAGCTGTCGACCTTCACGTCGTCGAGCAACGCTGGGTTTGCACGACCAGCGCGGATGCGCGCCAGCTCTCGGAGCAGTCGCTCCTTCGCCTTTTCCATTCCGTCGGCGGCCAGTTCTTTTGCGTCTTCAAGCATGTCGGTGTCTGCCTTGGTCGGGCCGTGGTCGGCCGTGGGTTCGAGGGGGATACGAGACTGGATGAGGGCTCAGGACGGCACCACGATGGTGCCTACCTTCTCGCCTCGCGCGGCGGCCAGGATGTTACCGCGAGTGCGCATGTTGAAGACCAGAATCGGAAGCCCTCCGTCCTGGGACATCGTCGAGGCCGTGCTGTCCATCACCTGGAGGCCTTTGGCGACGACTTCCAGGTGGGTGAGCCGGTCGAACTTGACCGCGTCATCGTGCTTCATCGGGTCCTTGTCGTAGACCCCGTCGACCTTGGTGGCCTTCATGACGACGTCGGCACCGATCTCCAGCCCACGAAGGACGGCGGCGGTATCCGTGGTGAAGTAGGGGTTTCCGGTGCCGCCACCGAACAGCACGACGTGCCCACCCTCGAGCAATCTCCGTGCACGACCAGCGTTGAACGGCTCGCACACGGACGGCATCGGCACCGATGACATCGCGCTCGCCTTGAGCCCGGCCGCGAGAAACGCCTCCTGCAGCGCGAGCGCATTGATCACCGTGCCCAGCATGCCCATCGAATCCGCCACATGCCGACGCATGGTGGATGCAGCGTCGCTCATGCCTCGGAAGATGTTCCCTGCACCGACGACGATGCCGACCTGAATGCCGGCTTCCAGAACCGGCGCGACGTCTTCCGCAACGGCAGCCAAGACCGCTGGTGTGATGCCCTGCCCGTCCTCAGACAAGGCTTCGCCGGAGAGTTTCAGCAAGATGCGACGAAACGGTTTGCCTTCAGCCATTGGCGCAGCGGGACCCTACCAGCCCACAAAAAGAAACGGGGAGCCCGCTTTGGACTCCCCGTTTTCACTCCCGGGTCAAACTCCCCGAGAGTACTCGCGCGAGGCGCGAGGCTCAGTTGGCGGTGCCAGCGACTTGCGCAGCAACCTCGGCCGCGAAGTCTTCTTCCTTCTTGGCCATGCCTTCACCGAGCTCAAACCGTGCGAAGCGACGGATGGAGATGTTCTCGCCGAGCTTCGAGATCAGTTCCTTGGTCAGCTCTTCGATGGTCCGCTTGTTGTTGTCGGGACCGTTCTTCACGAACACCTGCTCGAGAAGCACGCGCTCGGAGTAGAACTTGTTGATCTGACCTTCGACGATCTTGTCGACGATCTTCTCCGGTTTGCCTTCGCCAAGTGCTTTGTCCCGAAGGATTTCGCGCTCTTTTTCGACGGCCGCAGTGTCCATGTCTTCGCGGCGAACCGCGTCTGCACCCATGGCGGCGACCTGCATTGCGACGTCGGCGCAGAAGCCCTTGAAGTCTTCGTTCTTGGCGACGAAGTCCGTTTCGCAGTTGACCTCGAGGAGCACACCCACGCGGTTGTTGGAGTGGATGTATGAGAGCACTGCGCCCTCGGTCGCAATGCGTCCGGCCTTTTTCGCGGCCTTGGCGAGGCCCTTCTTGCGAAGGAACTCCATGGCCTTGTCGATGTCGCCATCGACTTCTTTGAGGGCCTTCTTGCAGTCCATGAGGCCCGCGCCCGTGGCCTGACGGAGCTCCTTGATCATTCCAGAGGTGACTTGTGTCATCGCTTGCTTCCCTGACTCACTAAAGGTTGGGTTGGTCTGAGGTGAGAACTCAGGTCGCCGGAGGGGTCTCGGCTGCGGGCTTCTTCTCTTCGGGCACTTCGGGGCTGGCACCCGCCTCCGGGGTGGGCATGGCACCGCGGCGCGAGACGATCTCGACCTTGGGTCCATCGCCACCGGTCATGACGCGAATGGTCTCGGGCGCCTCTTCGGAGGTGTTGTTGGTCGCGACCGCGCGCTGCTTGCCCAGACGCGAGCCTTCGATGCAGGCGTCCGCGATCTTGCTGCAGAACAGCTTGATCGAGCGGATGGCGTCGTCGTTGCCCGGGATGACGTAGTCGATGACGTTGGGGTCAGCGTTGGTGTCGGCGACGGCAACGACCGGGATCTGAAGCTTGCGAGCCTCGGCGATGGCGATGTGCTCACGCGCGGGGTCGACGACGAACAGGGCGCCGGGAAGCTTGGGCATGTCCTTGATGCCGCCAAGGTTGCGCTCGAGCTTGAGACGCATCCGCTCCATGCGAAGGACTTCCTTCTTGGTCAGCACTTCGTGGGTGCCGTCCTCAGCCATGCGCTCCAGGTTGCGAAGCTTGTCGACCGACTGGCGAATCGTCTTCCAGTTGGTGAGCGTGCCACCGAGCCAGCGGCTGACGACGAAGTAGTGACCGCCGCGGATGGCCGCGTTGATCATGACGTCCTGCGCCTGCTTCTTGGTGCCCACGAAAAGGATGGGCTTGCCTTCAGCGGCGGTGCGACGAATGAACTCGTACGCGCGACGGAACATGATCGCCGTCTGCTGCAGGTCGATGATGTGCACGCCGTTGCGGGCACCGTAGATGTAGGGCTTCATCCGCGGGTTCCAGCGATCGGTGCGGTGACCGAAGTGGACTCCAGCTTCGAGGAGCTGACGGATGGTGATGATGCGCTGAGCGTCGGACTCGGCGTCGCCCTGGTTTTCGTTTTCCATGTTGGTTTGTCTCCGGCGTTTTGCTTTTGCGTCCGTCGTCGGTTTCCCTAAACCGCGAATGCGGTCACGCCGGGAATCCCTCGGGACACATGTTGATGAGGCGCGGTTGGTATCACGGCCCCTGAGCGTCGTCCACCGGCCTAGATGCCCGTCAGTGCGTGTGTGTGCTCGCGGATCGGGATCCGCGCACATTCCGGCGGTGCCAAAGCAAGCCCTCCGGCCACCCGGTAGGGCCAGATCCGGCATCACTTCCAGCTGGACGCGCGAGTTCCGCCCGTTACGAAACTACACAGGTGGTGCGTGCTTCTCAGGACCGTCGCGGCTTTCCGTGGCTCACGTTCGTCGTCTGCGCGATTGCGACCGTGGCCTACGGCAGCGCCTGGCTGGTCGACGTCCTCGAGAACGGCGCGAGTACCGTGGATACGGGGAGCGCTCTGCACGTGATCGCACTGGGCGGCCGAAGCACGCCGCTGGTCGCCGACGTTGGTGAGTCCTGGCGGCTGCTCAGCTGCCACTTCGTGCACACCTCGGTCCTGCACCTCGTGTTCAACCTCGTGTTCCTCTTTATGGTCGGCGGGGCGCTCGAGCACGCATCGCGCCGCAGCGACTACGCAGCCCTCATCCTGTTCTCGGCCGTGGCCTCGTCCCTCGCGAGCCTCCTGGGCACGCCCCAGGTCTCGGCCGGTTCGAGCGGGATCGTCTTTGGGGTGCTCGGCGCCGCCGTGACGTTTGGCCTGCGCTACCACGACCGCCTCGCGGCCAGCGTGCAGCGGTACTTCGGGATCTGGGTGCTTCCCTTTCTCGTCATCCTCTTTGTCGTCGGCATGCGAAACCCCGGGGTGGACCATGCGAGCCACCTCGGAGGCCTGTGTGCTGGCCTCATCGGCGGCATGCTGTTGCCCATCGCGCTGCCGAACTACCCCTGGCTGCCTCAGAAGCGCCATTGGCCGGTCCGTTTCATCGCTGCAGGCGTGTTCTGCATCGCAACGATCGCCATCGCTCCCAGCCTCGTCGGAGGGGACAAACGCCAAGCCGTCGCGCTCGACAACGGCGTGACGTTGCAGGTCCCGTCCCGATGGCGGCCTCGCTACGGCCCACTTGGGGAGCGCGAGTTCTCGACGGCCGGCGGCATGGTGGTCCTGACGGCCGACCCCGTACCCACAGAGCACGCCCAGGACGCGGAGAATTGGTACGAGAGCAACCGCCTGAGGGCACTGGTCCCCGGTGGGCGCGCCAACGACCTCCGAGAAGAGTCCCGGTCCGAGGGCGAGGACGTCCAGACCGTCGTGTATTCGCTGGAGCGCAACGGCGTGCAGATGGCCCGGCACGTCCACTTCATCCGCGACGGCAACCGGGACTCGATCACGGTCCTCGCGTTCGAGACACCCGCGCAGTGGCACGAGAAGTACGGCGAAACCCGAAGAGCCGTGGTGGGGTCCATGCGAAGGCCCGATCCCACCGGCACGCTCTCGGCGGCCGCCGCACCCTGAACCTGGCCAAATTCAGCCGGTCCAGGTGACGCTCTAGGGGATTCGTGGCATACGCTCCTGCGAAGCGACGCCATGTCCAGACTTCTCCCTCTCACGCTTCTGGCCAGCCTCTGCGCGATCGGCACGGGCACCGGTTGTTACTCCGAGCGGCTCCCGCCTCCGAACTTCCGTCATTCTTGCGGAAGCGAAAGCGAGTGCGGAGACGGCAGCGCGTGCGTATCGGGCCTGTGCCAAGTGGAGTGCACGATGGCCACCGCCACCGCCGACTGTGGTCTGTCCTCGCAGGGGGGCTCGTACCTCGCCTGCATCAACGGCGTCTGCGCGAGCGCGTGCAACCTGGACGACGACCCCTGCCCCGGCGCGCAGAGCTGCGCCGAGATCCCCGTGCTGACCGAGCAGATCGGAGCCGGCCTCTGTATGGAGGAGTGTTCCGCAGACAGCTGTCCGGACGGTGAGGTCTGCCTGGTCGGATTTTGCGCGACCGTCTGCGACCCCGCCGAACCCACCGCATGCGGCGAAGGCGAGATCTGCGACCCGGCCGTCCGCATCTGCCTGCCAGGCGATCTCCCCGAGACAACCGCAGGCGGAGACACCGAAGGCGGAGACACCGGGGGAGACACGGAATGAAGACCCTATCCACGTCCGCCGCGCTCCTGACCTCGGTCGCGCTCCTGGGAGCATCGCTCACCGGGTGCGCGCCCTCGATGAGCTACAGCCAGCGGCCTACGCCCCGTGCCCTCCCCAGCGATCTGCAGCTCGGCCGACTCGCAGAGCGCACCACGTTCGAGCAAACCGACGCATCCGGGGAACGCATCGACACGTCCGACGACCTCGGCGACGGGGACAACCCACACAAGCAGCAACGCAGGCGCAAGGGCGCGTTCGTGGGCGGCGTCGTGGCATCGGCCCTCGGCGGCGCGATGGCGATCGGGTTCGGCGCGGCCGGGCAGATCACCGAGAACCAGCTCGACGACGGCTACAACGACGGCCTCACCCGCAACGAAGAGACCGACCTCCGGGACCGCGGTAAGGCGTTCAACGGCGTCGCGATCGGCGGAGCCGCACTGGCCGTCGCAGGAATTGCCCTCACCGCCATCGTGTTGGGCATCGACCATCGCAAGTGCGGCGAGCTCATCAAGTCCCGCCGCAAAGAGTGCGAAGCAGACGCCGCTCGCGAGTAGGGCGTCCGCTTCTCAGGAATCGAGCGAAGCTCGGACCGAAGCTCAGCCCCTCCCGAGAGGCTGCTACAGTCCGCGACCGTGGGTGAGCGTGTGGAGCCCTGGGACGGCGTCCCCCAGCGATGGCTGTACGGCGGCATCCTGCTGCTGACCGCATTCGTCTTCGGCTCCACGCTGAGCTTCGGCTTCGTCTACGACGATCACTGGACGCTGCTCGGCAACGGGTTCCTCCGGGACCTGAGCAACCTGCCGATGCTGCTCGGACGCGAGGCTGCGGTGGCCGGCGTGCCCGATGCCTTCCGCCCCACGCTCGTCGTCTTCGATGCGGCGACCTACGCCCTGCTCGGGCTGTCCCCCGCCGCCCACCACATCGTGTCCGTGCTCCTGCACGTCCTGGTCACCGGACTCGTGGGCTTGTGGCTCGCCCGCGAGGGTGCGCCGCGCGGGATCGTCGTCACCGCGACGACGCTCTTTGGCGTGCTGGCAATCCACGGAGAAGCAGTGGCCGTCGTCTCGTACCGAGAGGACCTGCTCGCTGCGGCCTTGGGCCTGGGCGCCCTTCTTTGTGCGAGCGCATCCGTCCGGTCCAACGCTTGGCCGCGTCTGCTCGTCGCTTGTGTTCTCATGGCGCTGGCCTGCGGAGCCAAGCTGAGTGTCGCGGGGTTGCCGTTGGTCTGGCTTGCCATGAAGGCCCTGTCCCCTTGGGGCACACCGGTCCCACGAAGGCGGCTGCTGGCGCCGACCGCCGTGTTGTTGGTGGGTGTCGCAGTCGTGTTGGCGTTCAGAACCGTTGTGCTCGATGGGCTGGACCCGTACGGCGCAAGCGAACGCGTATTCGCCCATCGCATCGGGCTCGCCCCGGTCGTGGCCGCCAGCGCCCAGATCCATCTGGGCTACCTGCAGCAGCTGTGGCTGCCCCGGGCGTTGAGCCCCGAGTATGTCGACTACGGTGCATCCTGGACCGATCCCGCGACGCTGTGCGCCGTGCTGGCGTTTGGCGGATTGCTGGTCGTCGCGGTTGCGGCGGCCCGAGGTCGTCGTGCACCGCTGGTGGCCTGGGTCATCATCGCCGGCTTCATCCTCGCCGGCCCCACGAGCAACCTCGCCCCGATGCCCAACATGCGCGCAGACAGGTTCGTCTACCTGAGCAGCGCACCGGTCTGTGTGGGCATGGCCGTCGCGCTGTTGCGGGCAGGGACTTGGCTGCATCGTCGGTGGGGCCTTCACCCGTTGGTCCCCTGGGTCGCGATGGTCGTGCTGCAGGGGTCCGTCGCCCAAGGAGTGACGGCCGCCTATCGTTCCGACAGCCGGCTGTGGCAGATCGCGCTTCGCAGGGCCCCCCACTCTGCGCGCGGGCACGCGATCGTTGGCGAGTTGTTGGTCGGGACCCTCCGGGAGCAGCCCGATCCGCGCGACCGGCCGCTCCTGCTCGTGCGGGCTCGCACGCACTGTGCGATGGCGATGCACTACGACCCCGCGAGCCCCCTCCCACACCTATGTGCGGCCCGGCTCGCCGCGGCGGAGCGAAACTGGACCCGGTCCCATGCTTCCTTTGAGCAGGCACTGCAGCGCATGTCGACCCGACCCGAACGCGCGCGCCTCGCCCTTGCATCCACCGCTCTCGACCTCCCAGGGGTCCCCTACGAGCAGCGGGTTCGGCGCGCCTTCGAGGCGTTGGAGCGCGCCAGACGCGAAGCCCCGTACGTCGCTGAGGTGTTCGCGCTCTCCGGGCGGCTGCGTCACCGGCTCGGGGAGCCCGATGGGGCAGCCGACGACTACGCACGTGCAAGCGATCTGCACCCAGAACGTTGGGACGTGGTGATGGCTGGGGTAGAACTCCAGCTCGATCTCGGCCACACTGCCGCGGCCTCACAGCAGTGGAATGCGGCAGCAGCCGCGCTCGACGAGGCACCCCCGGGCAGAGTGCAAGCACTTCAGCGTCGCATCGACGCTGCCCGCCGACTTCAATCAGACCAACCCTAGCTTCCCAAGCCCATGAACCGCATTACTCGCAAGTACCTTGCCCTGTTTGTCCTGTTCGGTATGGCCATCGCAGTTGGCGGCATGGCGTGCATCGACACGACCAACGAACTCGACCGCGACGACGAGACAGACGGCGCGACCTGAGCTCGCCCGTCGTCCTGCCGAACCCGGCCGGTGCCAATCGGCCCGCGAGTCCACCGCCAACCGAGCATCGACCGAGCATCGACCGGGAGGTCGACTCCCGCGGACTCGCTCAGCCCACGTCCGCGAGTGCTGCGGGCGAACTGACCGTGCCGAACAGGTCTGGAGCCAAGAGCGACCGAAACGGCTCGCCCGGTCCAGCTCCGTGATTGCACTGAGCATCGCAGCCACAGCCCCCCACCTGAAGCCCGGCGTGTTCCGCAATACGGCGGGCTTGGCGTTCGAGCAGCGTCGCTTCGCGCAGCCCGAGGCGAAGCCGCCCCACCGCGCTGTCTGGTTCGTACACGCCATAGGCTCGGGCAAGCGCGGTGGCTCCGCCGGCGGGAAGCAGCGGAGCGAGAGCTCGATGGCGCGCCGCTGACCAGCCGCCGACCGCAAACGCCAGGTCGCCGACGTCGGCCGAACAGATGTTGCGGGTGAGCGATTCGAGAACGTCGTCGCGGTGTACGACCGGCATCAACGGGGCCAGCAGCACGCCGACCCGAACCGACTGCGCGCGAAGGTGTTGCGCGCCGAGCAGAAGGCGCGCAGCGGTGTCCGCCTGCGGGCCCAGCAGCGCGGCCTGGATCTGTGGGTCGAAGCTCGCAATGCGAAGCTGGACGACCGCCCCTCCATCTCGGGCGGCTTCGACCGCATCCCGCGGCAGCGCCCGGTCGGTTCGAACGATTGTTTTTCGCCCGTGACCCGCCAACCAAGAGATCGCCTCCGCCACCCAGTGGAGATCTCCCGCCCCGTGGAGCTCGAGAACCACTGCGACATCGCGATGGCCGTCCGCCTCGCGCTCGGCGAGCAGCACTGCGAGTCCACGGGCCGCCGAGCCTTCTTCGACGCGAGCTGCACCAGCACGATGTCCAGGGAAATTCCCTGAATAACAAGCACTTGCGGACCGTAGCCCAAGCACTACGCCTTGGCCGTCGCAAGTGGAGAACCCACGAACGACACACAGCGCGAGGGGCACGAGGCCCTGGTCGAATGCTCCACTCATGCTCAGTGCACTGAACATAAAAATAGCATCCCGGAACCTCAGCGCAAACCCGATCCGGACCTGAAAGGATAGGTTCCTGAAATCACGCGTCTTTCAACGAGTCCCCCGCTTGTGGTAGACGGACCTCGCGATATGCCCGACAGCCAGGCAGCGGCCAGAAAAGGTTTCGATGGGTTCCTGCGCCGCGTCGATACGGATGCCCTCAAAGTCGTCCGTCGGCTCCTCGGCGCCGGCCACGAAGCCTACCTCGTCGGAGGCTGCGTTCGAGACATCTACCTAGGGAAGCAGCCGAAGGACTTTGATGTGGCCACGAGCGCCACACCGGAGTCCATCCGCCGACTCTTCCGTAACAGCCGGATCATCGGCCGACGCTTCAAGCTCGCGCACGTGTTCTTCGGTCCGAAGATCATCGAGACGGCCACGTTTCGCAGCGCACCACGGGAAGCGACCGAGGGCGAGGATCTACTCATCCGCACCGACAACGAGTGGGGCAGCGTCGAAGACGACGCGATGCGTCGCGACTTCACGGTCAACGGCCTGTTCTTCGATGTCGATGCGCGCGGCGTCGTCGACTTTGTCGACGGCATGGGGGACTTGGACGAAGGTCTCATTCGCACCATCGGGAAGCCCGAGGTCCGATTCCGCGAAGACCCGGTTCGAATGATTCGCGCGGTGAAGTTCGCCGCCAGGCTCGACTTCGACTTCGAACTCGAGACGTGGCGGTCGCTGCTCGACGTCGCGCCCGACATCGAGAAGGCCTCGCGCGCGCGGTTGCTCGAGGAAGTCTACAAACTCATGCGCGACGGCTCGGCTCGCCGAAGCTTCGAGTTGCTTCTCGAGACCAAGCTTCTCAACGGCATCCTGCCGTCGTACGTGAAGCTGTTCGGGCCCTCCACACACGACGCCCGCCAAGCGCTGCACGACGCGATGATCGAAGCGGAGGATGACCTTCCGCTCGGCGAGGAAGCCTCGCCAGCCCGCCTGTTTTGGCGCTATCTCGACGCCCTCGACATGACCATCCGTGGGACGGGCCACGTGCCGGTCAACGGGGTGTTGCTCGCGGTGTTGTTCGCACCTCTGCTCGTCGCCGACGAAGAGATTCAGTCCCGACAGCAGCTCGATCGTCGCATCGAACAACTGATGGCCCCCGCTGGCAGTGCACTGGGCATCGCCCGTCGCGACCGCGAGATGGCGCGACAGATCCTGATGGCCACGCGTCGCATGCTCGTGACCAGCGGCAAGCGTCGCTCCGACCTCACCGATCGGGACTACTTCCACGACGCCCTCATCTTCCTGGGTATCTCGGTCCAGGCCACCGGCGACGGCAAGAGCGAGCTGGGTCGCTGGAAACGCATGGCCTCCGCACAACCCGAGGCCGGCGGCGAGCCGGAGAACAACCGACGTCGACGTCGACGGGGCGGACGCAAGCGCCGCAAGCCCCGAGGCGGAGGCGACGGCCGACGTCCACGGCCCAGCGAAGGATGACGAGCCGGGCCGACAAACGCCAAGCCGCCCTCGAGCGGCTGCTCCAGCGCGGCACGACGGACCACTACATCGATGCGGCGCTGTACGACTTCGAGTACGGCGAGAGAACCGACGACATCCGTTGGTACCGCAAGCTTGCCCGCGAGCACCTCGGCGACGCGGGCCACATCGCAGAACTCGGTGCCGGCACCGGCCGCATCACATCGCCTCTGGCACGCGACGGGCATCGCGTCGAGGCGATCGACCTCATGCCCTCGATGCTCGAGGGACTTCGGGCCCGGACCGCCGACGCGGACTGGGCAGAACGCATCACGGTTCACGAGGCCGACATGCGCGAGCTACCGCTGCCAGACCGCTGCGTCGAGCTCGTCATCGCGCCGTTCAACGCACTGATGCACCTGTACACGTGGCGCGACCTGCTGACGTGTTTTGAGGAGGCGTTCCGCGTGCTCTCCCCGGGCGGCATGTTCGCGTTTGACGTTCAGCTTCCCGACATCGAGTGGCTGATGTGGGACGCCGACGAACGGCACGCGGCGACCCGGTTCACGCACCCGCAGACGGGCGAGGTCGAGATCTACTCGACCAACCACCGCTACGACCACGCCACGCAGATCTGCCATATCTGCCTCTACTACGATGAGCCGCCACCGCGAGGGCGCCGGTTCCAGCCGCCGCCCAAGCCCAAACGTCTCGTTCGGCTCGCGCACCGCCAGATCTATCCCGAGGAGATTCGGGCCCTGGCCACGATCGCGGGCTTTGAGCTGCTGCGACTCGAGGGGGACTTTCGAGGGCGTGCCCTCGATGGAGCGAGCGAATCGCAAACGGTCGTTTGCAGCAAACCGGCGGCTCGGCGTCGCTGAGCCCCGCGGTACAGCACCAGGCGTGTCCGACGCCGGCCTGGGAACTTTTTGAGGACCCGGCCGTCCAACTATCGTGCCGCTTCCCCGCGACCACCGCTGTGCCGTTACCCGTCCCGATCCCGCGCAGTCCCGGCTGGAGCGCCAGTGGCCTGCTACGCTAGAAACCGTGTTCGGTTGTCGGGGTGGAGGATGGGCGGCGCTGACGTTGGGCGTCTGGGCGCTGTTTGCCGCTCCGCACGCACATGCCGACAAACTACGGGCCGAGCAGCGCGAAGGCGAACGAGGCTACGTCGCCGTCGAGGAGCTCTCGTTCGAGACCATCGTCGAGGCCGGCAACGGATACTCCGCCACGCTCAAGGTGCGCACCGCACTGCACAACAGCAGCCTCTCATCCCGAGATGTCGTTCACGCCATCGGCCTGCCCTTCGCCTCCGCGATCGAGGGGGTCCGGGTCATGAAGGACGGAGCATGGCAGGACGGCTCTGGCACAACCGTGGCCAGCGAGCGCTCGAGGCGGGCGCCCGGCAGTGTCTTCGTCCGTCGGCTGACCCCGCGCAACCGCGCGGACAACCCCGGCGCCGAGCTGGTGGCGTACGGCCTCGCGCCCGACGAGACCCTCCAGGTCGAGATCTCCGTGCGCGTCTACCCCCGGCTGCGCGGAGACGCATGGGAGCTCGACCTGCCCGCGCGCGGGGTTGGATCGCTCTCCTTGGCGTCTGAGCGCCGGGTGCTGGTCCGAGGGCTCAAGAGCGGCGGGGTGTTCTCCGTCGACGAAGAACGAAGCGACGGTCGCCCCTTCCTCTCGAGCCGGGCCGCGGACACCGTGACCCTCTCCTGGCCCTCGCAGCTTCGCTCCACCGAAGTGCTCGAGGTCAACGTGGAGACCGAGCCCGGCCCAGCCGGATTCGACGACGGCACACTTCGCGTGTACCTGCGACTGGGGAAGGACGCAGCGCCCCAGCCGAAGCATGTCCTGTTCGTCGTGGACCGCTCCAAGAGCACGGCCGAGTCCCACGACCGTGATGTGTTGGCGATGGCCAACGGTTTACTCGACACGCTTCCATCCAACGCAACGTTCGACGCGATTGCGTTCAACCGCACCGTCACCCCGTTGTTCGGCGAGCGCAGCTCGTTTCCCCGCGCGGGCTCCCCCAAGGACCGCGCAGCGCTGCACGACGCACTCCTCGCCACCCCTCGCGGCCAGGGCACCGACCTCGAGGCCGCGATGTCCGAGGCTGCGCGCCGCTCCCGAGAAGGGCGGGGACCGACCCTCGTCGTCGTTGCTACCGATGGCATGTTCCCCTCCAGCATCTCCCCCGACGAGGTGGCTCGCGGGTTCGAGGTTGCCCTCGGGGGCCGCAAAGACCGGCCGGAGGTCGTGTTCGTCGTCGACGAACCCATGCTGCAACGCTCGGGCCTCCACCCGACGCACCCCGCCGCCCGCGTGGCCGCAAAGATGGGGGCACGAATCTCTTTGGAGAGTATCGCCCAGCTGCGAGGCCCGAGTGCCGGCGACTTGTTGAACACACCGCGGCTCCTGGGCAACTTGGCGGTCGAGCTGCCAGCGGGCGTCACCCTCGAGGACCCTGTCCCACTGGGACTGGTCGCGGGGAGCTTCGTGATGTTGCGTGGGCGCTACATCGACGCCGCGCCCAAGTCGGTCCGCGTCAGCGGAACCCTGGGGCCCAAGCCGATCTCGCGGAAGGTCAAGCCCACCGAGACCCCGCACCCGGCCGATGCGTTCGCCGCCACAACCCGGTCCCCCCTCGACGAAGCGGTGCGCGAAGGATTCTCGGCACCACCTTGGTACACGGCACGGTGGGACCGTGAAGCGCGGGCCAGCATCGCGCAGGCGGGGAGGTTCGGGCGCAACAAGAAACGCGGCTTCCTCGACCAGAAGGTGTTCCGGCACTACCTGACCACGCGCGTTCTGCCGCGCGCCCGCGCTTGTTACGACGAGGCGCTGACCCGAGCCCCTCAGCTCAGCGGACGGGTCGTCTTGGAGATCGAAGTCGGCAAGGGCGAGGTCATGATGGCGCGCGTTGCCGAGCGCGCTCTGGACGGCAAGGACCCCAAGCTCGACCCGTGCCTGACGGAGGCCGCGTGGCGCTTGGACGCCCCGGCCGGGGTTGCGGACCGCCAGATCTACCGGCTGCGGTACCCGCTGCGGCTCCTTCCCCCTCCGGAGGGGAAGTTCACCGGCTCGGTCACCCCTCTTTCCGACGAAGTGATGGAGATGTTGCTCTCCCAGCCTCTACCCGGCGAAGCCCGAAGCCGCTGAAAACCAGGGTATCCCCGATCAGCAAAGGGGGCTACGACACCCACCGTGCGGCCAAGTCGCGGTCTTGACACCACACATCTGTGCGTGGATGCTAGGACCGAAGCGCGCGGGGAATGACACTTGCCTACAACGAGTCCGGCCAAGAGGCCGCCACCGAATCGCTCACGGGCCGTGTGCTCGAGGGCCGGTATGCGCTAGGACTCCCGCTCGGCTCAGGCGGGATGGGCACCGTCTACGCGGCTCGCCAGATTCGTTTGGAGCGCGAGGTCGCGATCAAAGTGCTGCACCCCGGGTTCGTCCGGAACACCGAGGCGGCGGCTCGTTTCCTTCGTGAAGCCAAGCTGCTCTCGCGGATCCGACACCCCAACGTCATCCAGCTCCTCGACTACGGCGAGACCGACGACGGACTGCTGTACTGCGTGATGGAGCTCCTCGTGGGCAGCGACCTCGAACAGCTTCAGGCACGCCTTCCGCACGGGCGGATGCCTTGGCCCGGTGCGTGCGACCTGCTCGCACAGATCGCCGACGGCTTGGGGGCAGTGCACCGACGAGACATCGTCCACCGAGACGTGAAGCCGTCCAACTGCTTCGTGTCGTTTGAGGCGGGCAACGAGCCCATTGTGAAGCTCCTGGATTTCGGGGTTGCCCGAGCTTCACGCGGCGACATCGGGCCCGCCCTCACGCAGGCGGGTCTGCTGATCGGAACCCCGAGCCACATCGCCCCGGAGCTGCTCCGCACCCAACACCCCGCCACGCCCACCTCGGACATCTACTCGCTGGGGGTCGTGGCGTACCGGCTCCTGTCAGGGCGCCTCCCATTCTTCGGCGACACCATGTTCTCGCAGATGCAGGCGGCGTGTTTCGACGAGCCTGACCCGCTCGACGACCCCGACCAAGACGTGCCGGTCGAGCTCCAAGAGTTTGTCCTCAAGCTCCTCGACAAGGACCCGACGCAGCGGCCCTCCGACGCGAGAGCCGTGGCCGAGCGCTTTCGAGTGGTCGCAGGTCGCGGCACGCCTTCGCCCCTGCCCTTTGAGTTCACCGCTCACGCGGAACTCGACGAGCCCATCGCCGGAAACACCGTCGTCGCAGTACCCCAGCCCGAGCTACACACACCCTCACCCAGCCCCCCGCCGCCCTCGGATCCGACCCTTCCCATGGCGTTGAGCTCCCAGGACAGCATCGAGGAGTTCGACCTCGACGAGCTCCTGATCGTTGCCCGTCCGTGGCACGCCGATCGCAGGCTCTGGTTCATCGCAGCCCTGGTCCTTGGGGTTGTGGGGCTCACGCTCCTGGTCGCGCTCAGCGACGAGCGCACCGGGCCGAGCCCGACGTCCGAAGCCGCGCCCACAGAGAACGACGGTCCTCGGATGCTGGGCCGCTCTCGACCTTGAAAGCATCCTCGTCGGCCCCGTGGTACGTCGGGGCATGGTCCGCGACCTCGACGCGCTGAAGATCGACGCCCAGATCGAACGGGCACGCACGCTTCCGGGCTGGGTCTACGGCGACGCCGGATGGTTTGCACGGCTACAGCAGCGAGTCTTCCCCCGGACTTGGCACCTGTACCCTTTGGACACGGTCCCTTCTTCGGCGGGCGAGCAAGCTCCCTGGACGTTCCTGCCTGGGGCGTTGGATGAGCCCCTACTCCTGACCCACGACGCAGACGCGTTGCGATGCCTGTCCAACGTCTGCACCCATCGAGGCTTCGTCATGGTCGACCGCCCGTGTACGGCGACGGGTATCCGCTGTCGTTATCACGGACGCCGCTTCGAACTCGACGGTGTCCTGGACTCGGCACCTGGGTTTGAGAACAGTCCGGACTTCCCGGGGCCCGAAGACCACCTTCGCAGCGCGACCGTCCATCGCTGGCGAAGCTTGCTGTTCGCGAGCTTGGACCCGAGCGTGTCGTTCGACGCCTTCTTCGGCCCTGTCCGCAGCCGCATCGAAGATGTCGTCCCAGACACCATGACCTTCGACGCCCAGGGCAGCCCGCACTACGAGATGAACGCGAACTGGGCCTTGTATTGCGACAACTACCTCGAGGGGTTTCACATCCCCTACGTGCACCCCGGACTGAACGCGGCGCTCGACTGGAGCCTCTACCGCACCGAGCTGTTCGCACAGGGGTCCGTGCAGCTCGCGTCCGCGAAGCCGGGCGAGGCGTCCTTCAAGCTGCCCAAGTCGCACCCCGACCACGGGCTGCGCATCGCCGCGTACTACGTCTGGCTGTTTCCGGGCACGATGATCAACGTCTACCCTTGGGGACTCTCGCTCAACATCGTGCTCCCGCAGGGACCGCACCGAACGAAGGTCGTGTATCGGCGGTTGGTCTGGGATGCCGCCGGAGCGAGCACGGGGGTCGGTACGGGACTCGACCAGGTCGAGCACGAGGACGAAGCCGTGGTCGAGGCCTGCTCGCGTGGTGTGCGCAGCCGTGCGTATGGGGCCGGGCGATATGCACCGGAGCATGAGCGCGGCGTGCATCACTTCCACCGACTGCTCGTGGACGCAGCCCGCTAGAGCGCCTATTGCACCGCAGCAATCGCGCCCTGCAAGCCCCCACTATCACCGTATTTTGCGTACATGCGACCCTGACAAGGCGAAACGGCTTGCTGCAACGCAGCATATATGAAACATGAACCACTCGTCATGTTTGGACGCAACGCGCAGATTCTCAGCAGTGGGCGGTACATCCCGGCCCGTCGTGTCGACAACGCCTACTTCGATGCGCGGTTCGACAAGCCGGTCGGTGAGTGGCTCGTGCAGAACGTCGGTATCGAGTCGCGTCATGTCATGGCCCACGATGAGGTCACCTCCGATCTGGTGGTTCACGCGGCAAAACAGGCCCTCGAGCGCTCGGGGGTTTCCGCCGCTGAACTCGACCTGATCATCGTCGCGACCGACACGCCGGACTACATCAGCCCCTCCACCGCCTCGGTCGTGCAGCACAAGCTCAGGGCCGTTCACGCGGGGGTGTTCGATGTGAATGCGGCCTGCGCCGGGTGGGTCACCGCGCTCGACATTGCGGCCCGCTACGTCGCGACCGACGTCGACATCAATCGGGTGCTCGTGTGCGGTGGCTACGGAATGACCCGCTACCTCGACTGGGACGACAAGAAGACCGCCACGCTGTTTGCCGACGGTGCGGGTGCGGTCGTGGTCGGTGCTACCGAAGAGCCCGGCTATCTCGGCGGCAAGCTCGAAGCCGACGGCCAGTTCCACGACGCGCTGGGCATCTACACCGGCGGCACGGTGCGCCCCGCCACCGCGGCCAACGTCGCCGAGTCCGGACCGCCCACCGTTCGCTTTGTGCGGAAATTCCCCTCCACGTTCAACTCGGATCGTTGGCCCACGCTGATCGCCGACACGCTCGCCAAGTCTGGGAACGCCGTGAAGGACGTGTCGCTGTTCGTCTTCACGCAACTCAACGCGCGAACGATCGAGACCGTGATGGACCGAATGCATGTCCCGATGGAGCGGACCCACATGGTGATGAACAAGTGGGGGTACCTCGGCAGCGCCTGCATCCCCGCAGCGTTCGACGATGCCATTGGGCAAAAGCCGCTCGAGGACAACGCGCTCGTGGTGTTCTGTGCAACCGGAGGCGGGCTCTCGATGGGTTGCACTGCGTGGCGCTGGAACACCTCTCCCACGGTCCTGCCACCCACGACGCGCTCCGCCTGAGCCCGAGAACCCCGCCCATGCAATCGTTCCTGGACCTGCACTACCCCGTAGACGTCGCGTGGGCCGACGTTCACGGCCTGCGCATCGCGTACGCCGACGAGGGCAGCGGTGATGTGCCGTTGGTGCTCATCCACGGGCTGAGCGGGTACATCCCGATGTGGGGCAAGAACATCGAGGCGTTGGCGGAGCGACACCGCTTGATCGCGCTCGACCTGCCCGGCTACGGAAAATCCGACAAGCCGCGGGCCAGCTACTCGATGCGCTTCTTCGCGGACACAGTCCGCGGCCTCCTGGACAAGCTGGAGATCCCTCGAGCCATCCTCGTTGGGCACTCGATGGGCGCCCAGGTGAGCATGCACCTTGCGCTCGCTGCACCCGAGCGCGTGGCGGGGCTTGTCCTGTCCTCGCCCGCGGGCATCGAGACGTTCGGCGCCGCCGAGTCGGCCTTCATCGCCTCGCTCGTCACCCCCGGCTTCACCCGCTACGCCACGAAGTCGACGATCCGCGCGCGACATCAAGCGAACTTCCACAACATGCCCGACGACGCAGGATTCCTGGTGGCGGATCGCATCGCCATCCGGAGCGCTCGCAAGTTCCGAGCCTACTGCCACGTGATCAAGCACAGCGTCCGCGGCATGCTCAACGAGCCCGTTCACGCCGACTTGGGCCGGCTGGGTGCGCCGACGCTGATTCTGTTTGGCGACGACGACAAGCTGATCCCCAACCCCGTCCTGCATCGCGGCACGGCGGCCGAGATGGTTCGCGCGGAGCTTCCTCGCATGCCCCAGACCGAGTTGGCCGTGCTGCCGAATGCGGGCCACATCGCCCAGTTCGAGGCCGCCGATGCTTGGAACGCGGCCGTGTTGGAGTTTGTCGACCGAGTGCTGCCCACTGCTGTCACCTCGCCCATCGGAACCTGCCCATGAGCACCCTTGTCACCACAGTCCTCCTCTTGGCGTACCTCGGGCTGCTGGCGTGGCTGGGCATCGCGGGCATGAAGAAGACGACCTCGCTGGAGAGCTTCGCCGTCGGGAACCGAGACATGAACCCCGTGCTCGTGGGGGTTGCGATGGCGTCGTCGATCGCCTCCACTGCCACGTTCGTCATCAACCCCGGCTTCGTCTACACCGACGGCCTCTCGGCATTCCTGCACTACGGCGTCGCCGCTCAGGCCGGTGTGGTCGTGGGCTTGATCGCGGTCAGCAAGGGCTTCCGGCGGTTCGGAGATGAGATCGGTGCCGTGACGATCCCTGACTGGGTCCGGCAACGCTACGGCAGCGACGCGCTTGGCCTGTTCTTCGCGATCATCAATCTGTTGAGCATCGCGTTCATCGTGCTGATCCTCTTCGGCTGCGCGATCCTCCTGACGCAGCTCACCGGCTTGTCACACGTCCCCGCTCTCATCACCGTGGTGGTGGTCGTCTTCGGCTACGTGTTGTTGGGCGGCACCTACGCCCACGCCTATACCAACGCCGCCCAAGCCTTCCTGATGATGGCGGTGGCGCTCGCCCTGTTTGCCAGCGGGTGGGAGCACATCTCGGATGGTGAGTTCCTCACCCGCCTGCGCGCCATCGAACCCAGCTATGGCGCCGTCGCCAACACGGACAGCGTCCTGTATGGCGACCTGTTCGCGGTGTTCGTCAGTGGTTTCGTCGTCACGTTCGCGCTGATGCTCCAGCCGCACGTGCTCACCAAGGTGCTCTACCTGCGCTCCGACAAGGATCTGCGCACGTTCTTGCTGACCACGTTCGGCGTCGGCGCGCTCTTCACCCTTTGCCTGTTCGTGGGGTTCTACGCTCGGCTCGATGGGATTCCGCTGCCCGAAGGCGGCCAGGACCACATCGTCACCGCCTATGTGAGCATGGCATTCGGCAGCGGGATGCTGGCCGAAGCGCTGACCTCCGCCGTGTTCGTCGCGCTCCTCGCCGCCGGAATGTCCACGCTCGACGGGATTCTGGTCGCCGTGTCCGCCATGGTGACGCACGACCTGTACCTCCGAGGTTCCCGGCGCGACGCCTCACCGCAGAAGGCACTCGCGGCCTCGCGATGGGCAGTCATCATCATCGGCCTGATCGCCTTCGCCCTCGCGATCGACCCGCCCGCGCTGATCGGCCTGTTCGCGCAGAAGGGCGTCTACGGACTCGCGGCAGCATCGTTCGTGCCCTTGGTGTTCGGTGTGCTTCGACGGGGCGCGCTGCCGGTCACCGCGGTCGCGATCGCCTCCGCCTTCGCGTTGGGACTCCACTTCTCGTTGCACCTCAGCGGCGTGCTTCCCAACCCCGCCGTGTCGGCCTCGTGGGCCATCTTGGCAAGTACGTCGCTCGGGCTCGTGCTGCTGTACCTCTCGGGTCGCCGCGCGGGTCGCCGCGCGGGTCGCTGAGCCCGGGGAGCCCGTGCCCTATCCCAGCGCGCTCACGCGACGCCCTGGCACGACAGCGTCCACTCCCCGAAGGTGAGCGTGGCTCCGGGCCGAAGGCGGGTCGGGCTCGTGATGGGCTTGCCATCGACCTGGACGAAGCCATCGTTGCGTCGCGGTTCGAGCATCGGCATCGACTCCCCGCCATCCCAGCGGAGCGCCGCGAAGATCCAACCGACCGCATCCGCATCCAACTCGACGCCGCAGCACGACCCCAGGCCGATGCGGTGGAGTCCGGGACCCAGAAGATGTCGTTTGGGGAACGCCGTGCCGGCGCGATGCTCCTCTAGCACCACCCCATGCGCACCGCGAACCCCTCCAAACTCCGGCGGCAGCGCCCAGGCGAGTCGGTTGGCAAACTCTCCCGCCGTGGCCGGTCGTTTCAGAGGGTCTTTGTCGAGACACGCAGCCATCAACGCGCGCAGCTCAGGCGTCAGCGCGCGTCCCTGCGGGTAGTGGGCCAGGTCGACCGCTGCGCGTTCGGTGTGCGCACCGAGCCACAGCAGCGGTTCCCCCTCCAGCTCTCGCCGAATGGCGGTGACCGAGCGCCCCGCCCACAGTGGCGTGCATCCGGTCAACAGCTCGTACAGCACAAAGGCGAGGCTGTAGACGTCGCTGGCCGGAGACAGCTTGCCGTGCCGAACCTGCTCGGGCTGAGCGTAGTGCGGCGTCCCCACCAGCATGTGGGACTGCGTGGCGTTGGCGGCCATGATCGAGTCGCCTTCCCACGACCGAGCCAGGCCGAAGTCCAACACCTTCACGTTGCCGTCCTCCTGCACCCAGATGTTCCCCGGCTTCACGTCCCGGTGGACGATGCCACTGCGATGCGCCTCGTCGAGACCGAGGCAAGCCTGGTGAATGATTCGCACCGCTTCATCGGGGGAGAGCGGTGCGTCGAAGTCGTGGTGTGCCCCAAGGTCTCGGCCCTGCAGCAGCTCCATGACGAGGAACCAGCGTTCGTCCTGACCCAACCCGTGATCGTAGACATGTACGACGTGCGCATTGGACAAGGAGCTGAGGATCCGAATCTCCCGAAGTGCCCGCAGCGCGGTGCCCTCGTCGGTCACCGGAGAGCGCGAGATTTTCAGGGCGACCGGATCACGGAACTTGCTCGAGGTCGCTTCATAGACCCACGCGAACGTGCCCACGCCGAGCAGCTTTCGCAGCTCGAAGTCTTCGTAGCGATCTCCTGGCTTGAGCGGGGCGGACACGAGTGGACGCAGGGTCAGCGTACAGGAACGGGAACGGAAAGCTCGGGCCGACCCAGATTCGAGGCGACCGCGGTGACCACCATCGCGTCGTCATCCAGGCCGTCGATGTAGGCCAAGTCGCCCTCGCCGTCCCGAGGGAGCAGGAAGTACTCGACGGCCGCGACGATCCGACGGCCGTTCTCTTCGGAAGCGGTCGGCAGCTCATCGATCAGCGCGTGGCAACTGGTGGCGATCGCGCCGGCGAGCGTGGTGTCGAGATGGGTCCGAGTTTGTGCGGCCTCGATGATGGTTTCCAAGTAGCGGTCGACCGAGCGACGCAGCACGTCCGCGTCGCGAGCCGCAACGCCGAGCAGACGCTCGAACGTGCTCGCTGCAGACGGCGGTATCCCCTCGAGCGTCCCTGCCTCCATGAGACGATCATGCCACGCGGCTTGGCGCGCGATCAATCGGACGTCGATTCCGATGCGGCCAAGCGCTCGGCCGCCGCCCGGCCGGCGTTGAGCCGCTCGACCATCCCCGAAACCTCCTGCTCGAAGCGGCTCGCCGCGGCCGACTCCTCGGCCTCCTTCTGAAACTCGACGTAGTCGCTGACCTCCTTGCGCACGGCGCCCGCATCGACCTTCACGGACAACTCGGTGAGAAGTCGTTGCCGTGTCTCAAAATCGGCGGCGAAGTAGTGGTCGGGGTACTCGAAGTCCTGGATGGCCGCCCGCACGTTCCCCGACACGGACTCCACCGCGCGGCCGGAGAGATCTGCCTGCACACACTGCGTCCCGATCTCTAGCCACTGCTCCGGGCTCGCCGTGATGTTTGCGGTCTCCTCGCGCAGCAGAACGTCCCTCAGCAGGCGGACATAGTCTTCGGCCGTTGTGGGTCCCCGGACGCGAAACGGGTTCTGGGCGATCCGGGAGGTCGTCGCCTCGTCCATCTGCATGAAGTTGGCGTCGCACATCATGAACCACTTCCCATCCTTGGGGATCAGCGTGCCATCGAAGATGCCGAACACTGCGCCGAGGTTGTTCTTCTCCTCCATCCGGAGGTCCCCGCTACTGCGGCTTGCAAACGCGGTGTCGATGTCCGCCCAGTACACCCCGCAGACCCCGTCGAACCCGTGGACCTCCTCTTTGAAGATCTTGATCAGCGAAGACGCGCTCGCGTTTTGGTAGGAGCTCGCCCAGTCGGTGCGGCGGATGACACGGAACCGGGCGGGGATGTCACGCTCCCGGCAATAGTCGAGGAAGTAGTTGCCGATCGCATGGGCGGTGATCGTCTTTCCGCAGCCGGGCCGACCCAACGCGAACAACACGGGGTTGATGCGTTTCGCGCTGCGGCCCGCTTGTAGGTCGTAGGCCGCCACATCGCGCGCCAGCTTGAGCGCCGCTTCGACGTAGTCGGTGTTGCCCACGATGTCCTCGACCGCGATCGGCTTGAGATCCGTGACGGGGTCTCCAACCGGGCGGGCGCGAAAGCCCTCGTAGCGGCGCTTTCCCACGGTCACCTTTCGTTGCGCCAGCGCGACGCCAAACGGACGAAGCCGGCCGCCGTGGGTGAGCCGCTCCACCGCGCCTCGCAGCTGGACGACGAAGGCGTGCATCGTCGTGACCACCCAGGCTTGGCGCTCGAGGAGCTCGGCCCCTCCCGCACCGGCGTGGCGTTTTTGCTGCACCTCGACATACCGGGCCGCCATCTTGAAGACGCGCTCCAACAGCGCACGCGGCGGGTGCTCCAGCAGCGTCTCCAGGCCCTCGGCTTCGAGGTCGGAGGAAGGCTCGGGCACCGGCGCAATCTCAGCGAGGCGCGGGCAGAGCTCATCGGCGAGCGCCGTCAGGCAGAACGCGCCGATGAACAGCCGCTGGTCGAGCGTGGGCTCGGGGATCGCCAAGCTGCCGCTGCGCGCGATGTCTTCGAGCAGTGCCGCGTGCATGACCTCGCCCACCGCGAGGGCCAGGTCGCACGATTCCGTCGCCGCTTCGAGCGCTCCGAGGGTCGTGACCGTGTGACCGAACGGCGCGCGCACGTACGCGTGCATGACCTTGGCCAGGCCCGAGTCCTTCACGAGCGTCCGCATGCCAGGTCGGTCGAACCCGCCTGCGGGAGGCTCGACGACGATCGGGGGCTTCGATGCGGAGGACTCGGCGCCTTGCGTCACTTCAGCGACTCTACCGCGCCCGGCGTGGGCGATTCGAGCCCAGGTCCGGATCCTCGCCCATACCGGCTCTAGCCTCCATCGCGCAGGCCGGCCAGGGGCATTTGCAGGCCAAAACCCGGGTAGCCTGCGTGCCGATGCCCGAAGCGCTCACCCACGAGCTGTCCGATCAGGTTCTCACCATCTCCTTCAACCGCCCGGAGAAGAAGAACGCCCTGACGATGGCGATGTACGACGCCCTGTTCAGCCAGCTGCAGCAGGGCGAAGAAGAGTCCCAGGTCCGGGCGATCGTGATCCGAGGAGAAGGCGGGAGCTTCACCGCCGGAAACGACCTCGGCGACTTCATGCGCGATCCGCCAAGCAGCATGGACTCTCCGGTCGGCAGAGTGCTCGGCCTGCTTCCGCAGCTGCGTACGCCGGTCATCGCGGCGGTCAACGGTGCGGCAGTCGGCATCGGCACCACGCTGCTGATGCATTGCGACCTCGTCTACTGCTCGGACCGCTCGAAGTTCAAGATGCCGTTCGTCCCGCTGGGGTTGTGTCCCGAAGCGGGGTCGAGCTACTTGCTGCCGCGACTCGCCGGACGTGTCAAAGCGACCGAGCTGCTGTTGCTGGGGGAGTCGTTCGACGCCGCAACGGCGCTCGACATTGGCTTGGTCAACGACGTGGTCTCCGCCGAGGCGCTCGAGCAGCGGGCGCGAACCGTTGCGCTGAAAATCGCAGCGCTCCCCCCCGCCTCCGTTCGGCTGACCAAGTCACTCATCAGCCAGGCGCAGCGCGACATGCTGCACGCCGCGATGGACCGCGAAGGTGACCTCTTCCTCGAACGGTTGCGCTCGCCCGAAGCGGGGGAGGCCATGCAGGCGTTCTTCCAGAAGCGGGCCCCCGATTTCTCCAAGTTCGAGTAGGCAAACGGGCCTCCGTGGTATCGAAGCGCGATGCGTCGCGCCTCGCTGCTGCTCTGCGTCCTCGCTGCTGCCTGCCAGGAGGCTACGCCTCGGCCTGCGGTCGAACCCGAGCCCCCGGCTCCAAGCGCCAAGTCGGCGAACCCAAGCACGCCGCCTGCGATCGTGGCTCCGGCCACTGTCACACTCGAGCTAAAGGGCAACGATCTCAGTGTCGGCGGTGGACCGGTCGGCTCTGTGCGGCCCGCGGAGGCGCCGGGCCGCGTCGACGACGCATACCAAGCGGTCTACGACCACCCGGACTTCGAGACCGCCTTCTCCGGTGCGCGTGAACGAATCCTCAGTGCCGAAGCGAGCAGCTCGGTCGGAGCGCTGCGACAAGTGTTGGCCAGCACGCTCGCCCCGGGCACCGGTCTCCAGCTGAAGGTCGGTGGCTCGACAGCCCTGCTGAGCCGGCCCGGCGACGACGACGCTTCGGCCATCCTTCGCGCTCGCGGGTCGGGCTGGGCGCTGTACCGCGACGACGCCCGCATTGGCGAGGGCGACACGCTGGCCGCGATGGCGAGCGCACTGAGCAGCGCAGGACCGAGTGTTGCCATCGACCTCCTCGACACCGCGACGGCTGACGCGTTGCTCGAGGCAACGGCGGCCGTGGAAAAGGCCGGCGCAAAGGCGGTCCTTTCGTTCGCATTCGCCCCGTGTGTCCCTGCGCCGAAGAACATGGTCTGCATCCCCGGTGGACCGGCGCTCGTGGGCTACGACGATGGCCTCCCCGAGGAGGCACCGCAGCGAGAGCTCATCCTCAGCACGTACTACGTCGACCGCTACGAGGTGACGAACGCGGAGTACGACGCGTGCAACGAGGCCGGTGCGTGCAAGGTCCGGATCAACCGAACGCAAAACATCATGAAGCCGTTCGTCGCCGCCGATCAGCCGGCGATGCCGATGGACTGGCACCGTGCCCGCAGCTACTGCGCGTGGGCCGGCAAGCGGCTGCCGACCGAGTGGGAGTGGGAGAAGGCCGCGAGGGGACCCGACGGAGAGCTCTACCCATGGGGAGACGAGGAGCCGACCTGCGAGCACGCGGTGTTTCGCGAGTGTGCGCCCTACGGCTGCAAGCCCTACGCGGGCAAAGCCCACCGCTGGGACTGCAACGAGCACGCGACCAAACCAGTCGGCTCGTTTCCCGCTGGGCACTATGGTCTGCACGAAATGGCCGGCAACGGCTACGAGTGGACGTCGAGTGCCGGCATCGAAAGCGTCGAGGAATGCGGCGATGCGTGCAACGGACTCGATCCGCAGGGCCTGTGCGACGGCGCATTCCCCTGCAAGGGCCAGCGCATCCTTCGCGGAGGCAGCTGGTACTGGCCCAAACACCGAACCCGCGGGTCTCATCGTCGGCTGGAAAAACTCAAGACCGGAAGCCACCGGTTGGGGATGCGATGCGCAACCGAGAATCCCTACCTCACCGCGTACCCGCCACAGCAGCTCGCGAAGCGAGACGTACCCGCAACCCTCGAGGCCCCGTCAAAGGCGTCGCTCGACCTCGTCGCGGCGCTCGAGGACGATCCGATCGAGGACAAGAGAATCTGCGGCGCCAAGGTTCGCGAGACCTGGGGTAGTGCGCAGGCCAAGGGCGGTCGGTCCGAGACCACCTGTCGCGATCCGTTCCCGTACATCATGACCAACGAACCTCGGTCCTACCTGTGGAACGGCTACGTGGAGAACCTCGGCGGGGCGTATGTCGGAATCGGGTCGGACCAGAACTACAGCACCATCGCTGCCGCGCGTTCCCAGTGGGCATGGGTGATGGACTACGACCCCCGGGTCGTGAACAACCACCGCCGGGTGTTCGCGTTGATCGAAGCGGCGGAGACTCCCGATGACTTCGTCGCGTTCTTCGCACCCGCCGGGCGGGCCAAGGCCCTCGAGGTGATCGACGCTGCCTTCAGCGACGACCCGATGCGGAAACGACAGCGGGCTGGGTTCATGGCCACCGCCGACAAGCTCGCGCCCTACTACCAGGAGAAACGAAAGGCCAAAGCCAAGGCCGGCAACTACGGGTGGTTGGCACACGACGACAGCTACGCGTACATCCGACGCCTGGTGCAGCAAGGTCGGCTCCGAGTCATCGGGGGTGACTTGCTCCGCGATGGAGGCGCTCTGGCAAAAGTGGGCGCGGCCGCTGGCAAGCTCGGCGTGCCCGTGCGCGTCTACTACACCTCGAACGCGCCCTCGTCTTGGGGCGGAACCGTCACCGACGCCTACCGGGCCAACGTCCTCGGCCTCCCGATGGACCACAAGAGCGTGGTGCTGCAGACCAACTCGCGTGGCGGTTTCAAGCAGACCGGACACTGGCACCACAGCGTCTCCTGGGGCCCGTTCCACCAGAAACGGATCGCGCATCGCGGCTACGACAGTATTCCCAAGCTGCTCGAAGACCGCATCCCGGGGCACCACGGAGACGTGACGCTGCTTGGGTTCCCCACCGGTCACGAGTGAGGGGTCGCGACACGCGTTCACAACTCTCCGCTGCCCCGATTGCGGTGTGTTGACGGGAACCGTGTCATGATCACGGGGCCATGCGTGCTCCCCGACTCGTCGCTGCCATGACCGCAGTGATCTGTTGGTTGTGGGTGGGCGTCGTATCGGCGTCCGGGTTTCCCGACTTTGACCCGGACCGCGAGAGCGTCCTGCACGGTCGAGCCCTGCCCAAGCAGAGTCCGGCCGCGGGCGACGCCGACCTGCTCGGGCCGTGGGCCGAACACGACGGGCAGCTCGACCTCGGCACCGAGGAAGCCACCGGCAACCGATTCTGGCTCGTCAAGAAGGGTGTCCGGGACGTTGCCGACGGCCTGGTCCGCGCCCGACTGAGTCCAGGCAAGCGCATCGATGCCTCCATCATCTTCCGGGCTCAAGCGGGCACCGACCTTCGCGAGCTGTCGGGCTACGAGCTCGCGTTCGACGTCGATGGCGCCCGCCTCATGCGTTGGGACAACGGGACCGTCCTCCCGGTCGGGCCACCGCTCGAGATCCCTCGCCTGCAGCGTGCGGCGAACATCGAGGTCATCATCTACCTTGTCGGCCCCCAGATCATCGCGACGGTCTACGACGGTGATTCCCTCGACCGGCTCGGGTCCCTCGCGCTGCACGAGACGACCTACATCGACGGCCGAGTCGGCTTTCGTGCGGGCAAGAAGGCCGAAGCCATGCGGTTCGGCCTACTCAGTGCGATGGATACTCGCGCCCCGGTTCCGAAGGCCAAAGGCTCAGGTCGCTACGGGGCGCTCAAGCGCTACGGCTTGGACGCGGACCCGGGGACGACGCCGTTCGGCAACACCCGATTCGTGTTCATCCCGAATGCATCGGTCCGCGGTCTTCCCAGTGACCTCCGCCGGAGCGTGAAAGCGCGGATCACCGCCGACGACGGCACGCGGCAGGCGGTCGTATTCACCGACACGGTCGGCTTCGAGCGCATCAAGCGGTCCGGCGTCGAGGTCCTCGCCGCCGACTCCAACGTTCCGTGGAAGACCTTCGACGCCGACTACCGAACCCACGCGGCAAAGGGGCCCGTGTCGACTCGCCGCGGCTTCAGGCTCGACCTCAGCTACAAGAACGTCGACATGGTTGCGGCGATTCTCCGCGGCTACCAGGAGAAGTACGCGGAGATCAGCACGCTGGTCGAGCTTGGTCGTAGCCACCAAGGCCGCCCGATCTGGGGTCTGAAGATCTCGGACAACCCCACCGCGGCCGAGTCGGAGCCCAGCGTCCTGCTCAACGGATCGCACCACGCCAGCGAGCTGCTCTCGGTCGAGTACCCACTCGACGCAGCGGCGCAGATCCTCGAAGGCTATGGCCGCGACCGCGACGTCACGCGATGGGTGAACGGCATGGAGATCTGGGTGGTGCCGATGGTCAACCCGGATGGCAACTGGATGTTCCTCGAGGAGTCCCGCTTCGCCAGCCGCAAGAACGGTCGGGATACCAACCTCGACGGTTTTCACGACCCGTTCGAAGGCATCGATCTCAACCGAAACTACGGGTTTGGTTGGGGCGAGACCCCCGGCAGCAGTGGCGTGACCGGCAGCAAGTACTACCGCGGGCCCCACCCGTTCTCGGAGCCCGAGTCTTGGGCGATGGCCTCGCTTGGCGATCAGCAGCACTTCGCCGCGTCGATTTCATTCCACACCGTCGGTAATGCGATCTTTGTCCCGTATACGGTTGGCGACACCCGAGCTCCGTCCCCCAACGTCCCGTTCGTCATCGCCAAGCTCATGGAGGAGTCAGGGCTCGAACAGCCCAACGGACGCTTCATCAAGGTTCGGGCCAACGGCTACCCCGTCTCCGGCAGCGACCAAGACTGGTTGATGCACACCTTTGGCACGGCCGCGTACATCGTGGAAGGCTCGCATCACAACCCCTCGCTCGAGGTCCGTGCCCGCACCGTCGAGTCCACCCGGCCCCTGTGGCGAACGCTGCTCGGGCGTGTCCACGCCGGACCCCGCATCTCCGGGCACGTGCGCACCGCCGACGGCACACCGGTGGAGGCCACGGTCCATGTCAAAGAGATCCAGCTGCAGGCCGGTGAACGGTGGACCACACGGGCCCGAGACGGTCGTTTCGATCGACTCGTCAGCCGCCCCGGCCGCTACACGCTCGAAGCCAGCGCGCCTGGCTTTGCGCCGGCCAGCGTCGAGGTGAAGGTCCGCGGCGCCACGTCGATCGACATCACGCTCGAAGCGGCCTGAATCATCGTGCGCCGTAGGGTGCGAAGCGTTGTCGGCTCGCCCGAATCCCGTTGAGGGCGCGGAGTTCGGTGGCTGGATACGCGTCGTCCGAGCCCGCGGGCAGCTCGTCACGAATGAAGCGAACGATCATGGCCCGAGCCTTGGCTCCGGCGGCGGTCCGGGCCTCATCCAATGTTCCCTGAACGTCGTCGCTGCCCGGTCCGTCCTCTGCCGGCTCCTCACACTCGTCCCACAGAAGGAAGAGGTGCTTGCGGCGACGCTCGAGTGGCCAACTCGGTTTTTTCCACGTGGTTTTTAGCTGCGCGGAGAGTGCCGCGAGCTGGGTACGGAGTTGCTTCTTGGACCACGAGCGCGCCATCTGCATTCGAAGCTCCGCCGTCTGCCGCAGGATCTTCGTCTTCAGGCTGCGGAACTGCTGCTCGCCCGCGAGCTTCTGTGCTGGGAGCAGGTTGGTCCTCGCCGACGTACCGCTCGCGGTGGCCAGCCGATCTCGGAAACGTACGCGACCATCGGGACGAACGATGGCGACAAGCGGGGAGCTGATCCCGCCGAACTTGTAGGATCCGTCCTTCCGCTTGCGGAAGCCGGCCTCCTCCATCGATTGTGGCTGTTCGTCATCGGGGAGGAGCGCGACCGGCCCGAGGGTGGGTCTGCGGGGGTTGGATCCCTGTGGCGGTGGCGGCGGACGGACGAGCGACGTCGGCGGTACGACCGACCCAGAACCTGAGCTTCGGGCCGAGGCCTGCCCACGCAGCCCCGACAGCGCGATCCCGCCTTCCGCCGGCGGACCGGGGACCACCGGCGGCGGCGTGGAGGCCTGTGAGTCTCGGCTGGGTTGGGGCTTTGCCGCGGCGCTCCGCGGGGACGACTGTGGCGCGGGCGGTACCACCTCCGCAGCCTCGTGCTCCGACGGCGCCGGGGCGCTCGAAGGCTCCGGCTGTGCCGCGGGCCCCGGCGGGGGAGCGCGGACTTCGTCCAACCACACCAACTCGACGCCCTCGACCCGCGGCGGTGGCTCGGGCGGGGGGCGACCGGGCAGCGCGAGAAGAGCCAGCGCGAGTAGTGCGTGGGCCGTGACAGACGCGAACCACGCCCCTGCCCGTCCCCGGCTCCGCCGCTCCATCGGACCAGCCTACGCACGTCGCGGCGGGCGTTGCTACGATATTCGTCCCACGCCATGACCGAGATCACAGCGCCTGGCCGCATCCTACCCAGCCTGCAGCCTCCTCAGTGGATCGGCGCGGAAACGGCGCTGTGTGAGCCCTTGATCGGAGACACGACGACGTGGAGCGATACGGTCGAGCTGCCCTACGTCGCATACGGCATCGACCGCGGTGAGCGCTTCGAGTTCTTCGCCGATGATCCCCAGCGACTCATCGAGCTTCGCGCGGCCGCACGCTCGAGCCTCACCGCACTCTCCTTCGACCTGACCCTGCTGGGCTACGACACGTTGTCGGTCCTCGACGTTCACGGATCCTACTACGCGAGCGAATCGGTCCTTCAACCAACCTTCATGCGAGGGCTGGAGTCCCGCTTCGCATCCGATATGCTCGTCGTTGGCATTCCATGTCGTGGCCACGCGTATGTCACCACGGGCTCCCAGGATGAAGATGACCTTCGACGGTTCATCGACCTCATCGCAAAGCAGCATGCGGCCGCACGCCATCCTCTGTTCGCGATCCCGGTGCTCGTGCAAGCCGGCGACATCGTCGGCCTCCTCCATCTGACCGAGGACGACGACGATGACCAACTCGAGACGCTCATGCTCTAGAAGCGAATTGCAGCACCCACGACGGGACCACCCAGGGCGACGTCACCGACCATGCGGTGGTCGTACCCGGCAAACACCTCGACTCGGTTGAGGCTCACACCGAGTGTGCCGCGGGCTTCCATGAACACGGTGTTGCCAAGCCGCATGATGGCGCCTCGCCCGGAGACGACCAACGGCCGGATGGGGTAGAGGTCGAACGCGGCCGCTGCACCGAGACCGGGCGTGACGGTGGGGTCTTCGGGGAGGGAACGCTGGTCGTCGAACATGATGTTCCCCACCACGCCGAAGCGCACGGCCAGCCGCTCCCCGGGCGAGAACTGCGGACCGAGCTCGAAGGTTGCGAAGTGCAGGCGATCGCGAACCTTGCCCTGCACCTCGATGTCCCCATCCAACCTGGCCGTCGGCCCCTCCAGCATGAGGTCGTACCGGCCTTGGACGTAGAACCGCGGCGTCATCAAACGAAGCTGTGCCGAGGACCTCCACACATCCTCATAGAGAAACGCCCCCTCGGCCCCAAACCGCATCACCACGTGCCGGGTGTCCGGGTCGATCCTGGAGTCGGGAGCGGCGCGAACCATGTACCCCTCTCGGCCCTCGGCGTAGGGATACGGGAGAAAGCCGCGACGCTCATCCATGACGCTCTCGCGACCCGTGCAACAGCCACCGTCGTCGTCATCTCCGCTTCCTCTCAGGAGCGCACCGACGATCGCAGACAGAACACCTTCGTCGTCATCGTCGTCGTCGTACCCGCGCGAGTCCGAGCCCCCTCCCGAACTCGAGTTCGAGCGGCTCGGCGAGGACGCTCCGGCCTCCTTGCGAGCCGCGTTGAGACGGTCGCCCGCCCAACTCTGCACGGGAATGAGGACCACAACCGTCGCCACCAACACTTGCCACCACGCACGCATACACCGGATGTGTGCACGTGCCATTCCGATCAGGATTTCAACAGGTTACGCGGCGTCTTCTCGCAGGAACCGTGGTGTGGAAGCAACAGTGCCGCCGACGCACCACACCCCGCGGTCCGGCTTGGAGCCCCCGGTCCTGTCGCTACGCGCAGCGGGCGCGCGCTACAAGCCTTGGCGCGCTTTTTGGTCGACGACGCCACGCTCGAGGCGGCGAATCGCGATAGCCATCGCCAGCGCGGCTCCGCCTATGAACAGCCAGAGCAGCACGAACGACACGATTCCCCACACCTGCAACATCGCGAGATCGTTGTAGCACAGGCTGATACCCTCGGCGGCCGCTCATGCCTGAAGCTCATAGTCGGTCCACCTCCGCCCTCGCGCAGGCCGTCGCCGCCGTGCTCCACCCCGTGCTCCCGGCCGAAGCCGGCCTGAGCCTCGATGACGTCGCCGGGATGCTCGCGCCACCGCGGGCCAAGAACATGGGCGACCTCGCGTTCGGCTGCTTCCGGCTACGCCCTGCCTACGACGGTGCTCCGCCACCGAAGATCGCGGCCGAGTTAGCGGAGAAGCTCCCGACCGACGGCATCGTCGCTCAAGCCGTCGCGGCGGGGCCCTTCCTCAACCTCACCTTGGACCCCGGTGCGATGGCCATGGAAGTCCTGCCCTCCCTCGCGCAGGGTCTGGGCGAACCCGTCGTCACCCGTGACGAGAAGGTCATGGTCGAGTACAGCCAGCCCAACACGCACAAAGCGTTTCACGTGGGGCACATGCGCAACGTCTCCTTGGGAGATGCTCTGGTTCGGCTGCTGCGCGCGCATGGCCACGAGGTCGTCGCGGCAAACTACTTGGGCGACGTCGGAGCCCACATTGCAAAGTGCTTGTGGTGGTTCCTCGATGTGCTCACCGAGCAGGAGCAGCAGCCCCCGAAGGAGGCCAAAGGAGAGTGGCTCGGGTCGCTCTACGCCAACGCGAATAACCAGCTCGTCGATTGGGAGACCTCGGCGAAAGCAGGTGACGCCGACGCGCAAGCCAAGCTCGACGCGGCGAAGGCTCGCACCACAGACATCTTGCTCAAGCTCGAGTCCCGCGACCCCGAGCTCATCGCGGTTTGGGAGAAGACGCGGCAATGGTCCCTCGAGGAGTTCGACGAGATCTACGGTTGGTGCAAGGTCGTCTTCGATCGCGTGTTCTACGAGAGCGAGGTCGACGAGCCGGGACTGAAGCTCGTGCAGGAGTACCTGGACAAGGGAGTGTTCGTGGAGAGCGAGGGGGCGATCGGCATCTTCAACGAAGAGATCAAGCACATGCCGTTCTTCATGCTCCGCAAGGGCGACGGCACGAGCCTGTACTCGACCAAGGATCTCGCGCTCGCAAACCTCAAGTTCAAGGACTTCGCGATCGACCGTTCGATCTACGTCGTCGACATGCGGCAGAGCGACCACTTCAAGCACGTCTTCCTGACGCTCAGGAAGATGGGGTTCGAGCAAGCGGAGCTGTGCCATCACGTCCCGTACGAGATGGTCGAGCTTCCCGAAGGCGCCATGTCGACTCGCAAGGGCACCGTCATCCTCTTTCGTGCACTGCGGGAGCGCATGCTCAGTCACCTCCAAGAGGCGTACCTGGCCAAATACCGGGGCGAGTGGAGCGACGAGGAGATCGACGAGACCGCGCACGCGCTGGCGCTGGGCGCGATCAAGTACGGGATGCTCAACCGTGACGTGAACCAGAAGATCGTCTTCGACCTCGAGGCATGGATGAACCTCGAGGGCAACACGGGGCCGTACATTCAATACTCCGCGGCCCGCCTCGGCTCGATCCTTCGCAAGGCCAAGAGCGCTGGCAAGGAACTGGACGAGAGCTTGCTGGGCGATGCCGACGCACTGCGCCGGGCGGGGTCCGAGCTTGTTCAGCCCGAAGAGCGCGAGCTCATCGGTGCGCTCGATGGCCTCCGGCTCGCGGTCTTCAGTGCGGCCAGCCACCTCAAGCCGTCGCTGCTGTGCACCTACCTTCACAGCCTCGCCAAGGCTGTGAACCGTTTCTCCACGAACCGACAGTGCAAGGTCATCGACCAAGAAGGTGACCGCCTTCAGGGCCGCCTGCTGCTGGTCACCGCAGCGAACGAAGCGCTGCGCTGGGGACTGTGGCAACTAGGCATCCCTTCGCCCAAGCGCATGTGAGCCACGCGTGAGTTGTCGTCCATGAAGCGAGCGGTTGGGCGTGATACCCGATCATCATGGATGACGCTCGTACGCCAGTGATCGCGGCCGCCGTGCGCACCCCCATGGGTCGCGCCCGAGGACAGCTCGCTCCGGTCCGTCCGGATGACCTCGCTGCGCACGTCGTGCGTCATATCAGCGAGCACTTCTCGCCCGTGATGGGGCAACTCGAGGACGTCTACTTCGGAGCCGCCAACCAGGCCGGGGAGGACAACCGAAACGTTGCGCGTATGGCAGCGCTGCTTGCAGGACTCCCGGTCGAAGTTCCCGGCGTCACCGTCAACCGATTGTGCGGCTCCGGGATGGAAGCGGTTCTGCAAGCGGCCAAGTCCGTCATCAGCGGTGAGGGCCAGGTCTATATCGCCGGCGGCGTGGAGAGCATGACCCGGTCACCGCTCGTGCTGCCCAAGTCCGACATGCCGTTTGGACGCGGTGGTGAGCTGTTTGACACGCAGCTCGGCTGGCGGATGATCAACCCCCGCATGCAGCAGCTCTACCCGGTTGAAGGATTGGGCGTGACCGCGGAGAACGTGGCCGAGCGCTACGAGATCAGCCGCGAAGACCAAGACGCGTGGGCCCTGCAATCGCATCAACGCGCCGCGCGTGCCCAGGACGAAGGCTGGTTCGCCAACGAGATCACCTCGATCGAGGTCCCGCAGGGTCGCAAGAAGGACCCCATCCGAGTCCGGCAGGACGAAGGTGTACGGCGCGACACCACGATGGAGAAACTGGCCAAGCTGCGCCCGGTGTTCAAAGAAGGCGGAACCGTCACGGCGGGCAACGCATCGCCGCTCAATGATGGAGCCTGCGCGCTGCTCATCACGTCCTTGGCGAAAGCAAAAACCCTCGGGCTCGATCCGATGGCGCGCATCGTCTCCTGGGGACATGCCGGCGTGCACCCTGGAGTGATGGGCATCGGCCCCATTCCAGCCTCTCGCAAGGCACTCGACCGCGCAGGCATCACCAGCGCCGACATCGACGTGGCAGAGGTCAACGAGGCATTTGCCAGCCAGGCGGTTGCCTCCATGCGCCGTCTCGACCTGGACCCACAGAAGGTGAACCCCGCCGGCGGTGCCATCGCCCTCGGGCATCCTCTGGGCTGCTCTGGCGCGAGGATCACCACGACCCTCGCGCACGGGTTGCTCCGCTCGCGGGGCCGCTACGGGTTGGCCACCATGTGCATCGGTGTCGGCCAAGGCATCGCCGTCGTTCTCGAACGCCTCGCGTAGGCGCTGCACCGCTCGCCACGACGCCGTGGGAGCCAAAGGCCAGCGAGGCGGCGTGGCGACGTTCGAGGACGCTGCGCTGAGACGCGGGCCGCTTGACCCGATCGAGCGTCGCGCCTACGGTTTCGCAAATGAAGAGCTTTGCTTGGATCTCCGTGGTTTGTCTGGCCCTGCCTCTCGCAGCCGGCTGCCCCGCCGACGAGGATGACTCGGCGGGCGACGAGGGTGCGAACAGCGAGAGCAACACCGCCGCGTCGAGCACGGACGAGCCCACCACAACGGACGAGCCAGCGACCACCGACGAGCCCACCACCACGGCCGAAGGCAGCAGTGGCGGCGGCGGCGAGAGCCTGCAGACAACGTGGGGTGCCCCGTGCACCGAGGACAGTGAATGTGTCGCGCTCCTCGGCGAGGGCGGCGTGTGCCTGACCGAAGCCGTGATCTTCGAGCTTCCCGGCGGCTACTGCAGCAAGATGTGTACGCTGCCCGAGGGCAGCACGTACTCGGTAGGCGACGCGCAGTGCGACCCCGGTGGCGGCGTCGACTGCATCGGCCAAGCGCCTCTGTTCCAGGTCTGCGCCCCCCCGTGCACGTCGGATTCTCAGTGCACCCGCGACCCGTACGCCTGCCGCAACTTCCCCCTCATCGCGACAGAAGGCGACCCGACGTACTGCCTGATGCCGGACTGCTGCCAAGAGTCCTGCGACGCGTGCTGACGCAACTCCTCGACGGTGCCATGGGCACCGAGCTTGCCCAGCGGGGCTTCGAACTCCGCGCCCCGCTGTGGGGTGCCCGAGCGATCGAAGATGCGCCTGCGCTCGTCGTTGCGATTCACGCGAGCTACGTTGCCGCGGGGGCCGAGGCCCTCGTGACGGCGAGCTTCGGCCTGGACGCGCGGCATGCCTCGCTCGCCACCGCATCCGTCGCACTGGCGAGGCAAGCTGCGGCGAACCTTCCGTGCATCGGGTCCATCGGCCCTGCGGATCCGTCCCACAGCACCGCAAGAAGACGGGAGCACTACACGGCGCTCGGGCGTGCCCTCAAGGACGGCGGGGCCTCGGCACTCTTTGCTGAGACGCAGACCTCTGTGGCGGGTGCACGGATCGCCAGCACCTCCCTGCGCCAGTTCGGTCTGCCGCTGTGGGTCGCGATCGCATGTGGCCCGGACGGAAAGAGCCTCGCTGGAGAGCCGCTCGATACCCCGCTCGGCGCGGACGTGGCGTTCGTAGGCTGCACAGAACACACGGGGCTCCTGCCCGCGCTGCGCAGCCTTGCCCCGCACAACCCGGTGCTCGGTGTTCGTCCCAGCCTGGCCCTGACCACCGCGGACGGTTTCGATCCGGCTGGGGCCAGCGAGGCAGACGTCGTCGACGCCATCGAGTGCTGCCGGGCGCAGTTTGAGTTGGCCTACGTCGGCGGCTGCTGCGGAACAACCCCTGAGTTTACCGCCGCACTTGCACAGGCTCTTCGCACATGACGGGCATCGCCCAGCTGTTGCTGGCGTCCCTGCTCTGGTCGTTCTCGTTTGGCCTGATCAAGAGCCACCTCGGCGAGGTGCACCCCGCCTTCGTCGGCTTTGCCCGACTCGCGCTCACGCTCCCGGTCTTCCTTCCGTTCCTCCGACTTCGCACACTCGCATCAACAGACGTCCGCCGACTGCTGCTCATCGGCGGCGTCCAGTACGGGCTGTCCTACAGCACCTATCTCTACGCGTTCCAATACCTCGAGGGCCACCACGTCGCCTTGCTCACGATCTTCACGCCGCTGTACGTCGTGGGGTTCGACGCGCTCCGGGCCCGGCGTGCCCTGTGGACTCCGTTGGCCCTCGCAGGGCTCGCGGTCGTCGGCGCGGCGGTCATCCAGTATCGCGGGGTCTCGTGGTCCGGCGTCCTTGTCGGCGTGTTGTTGATGCAGGTCGCCAACGCTTGCTTCGCTTGGGGGCAACTCGCATACCGCGACTTCCGACACGAGCACGCCTCGCTTCGAGACCGTCACGTGTTCGGCCTGTTGTTTGTGGGCGGGACGCTCGTGTCCGCGATCACGACCACCGCGCTGCAGGGATGGTCGGCCGCCTCCACGCTCGAGACTTCCCAGCTCGGGATTCTGATCTATCTGGGCGTCATCGCCAGCGGCATTGGATTCTTCCTGTGGAACCGCGGCGCCGTGTCGACTCCGCCGGCCACGCTCGCCGTGATGAACAACCTCAAGATTCCGCTCGCCGTGACGGCCGCGGTGTTCGTGTTTGGGGAGCAGACTGATATCCCCCGCCTCCTCGGCGGGGGCGGATTGATGATCGCGGCGGCGTACATCGCCCAACGCTGGTCCGCAGCTCGACGCTGAGTTCCGCACGTCGGCGGGCGTTCACGCGTCGCACCGGTCTCTTCCGCGGCACGAGAACATGCCAAAACGAACAGTGAGCTACATGCTGAAGAACTCGCGATATCGCCCTCGACATGGTGATACGGACCAACCAGGATCCAGCTGGCTGAGGCCTTGGACTTCACCTTCGGAAACTTTCGTATTGCAAACTACATAAAAATAAGACAGTGTCCGGTTCTACCGTCGGGAACCCGAGGCATCCGTGACCACTGCGAAATCCAAATCCTCCGCCAAGTCTGCTGCTCGCAAGCGACCCACCCCTCCGGTGGCCGCGGCAACGAAGGCCGCCCCGGCTGCGACGGTTCCACCGGTCGCGGTCCCCGCCAAACCCACACCCACCCGCGGCCAACGCCCGTGCAATGACGTCGGCCGCGGTCCCGCTCGCAGAACGTTCCACCCTCGATGGTGCAGACCTCTCCGACGCCAACCTGGCCGGCATGTCCTTTGCTGGCGCATCCCTCCGGGGCGCTCGCCTCACGACCGCCCGGCTCTCGGGTGCCAACTTCAAAGGAGCCAACGCGCAGCAGGCGGATCTGTCCGGGGCCGACCTCACCGGCGCTGACCTCGAGCGCTGCACACTCCGATACGCCAACCTTCAGGCGACGAGTTTGTCCGGCGCCAACCTCAGCGGCGCGGACCTGTGGCGCGCGAACCTCAGCCAGACCGACCTCGGCGCTGCCCAAGGACTCTCCAGCGCTCGGCTGCACGGCGCCGACCTCCAGGGACTCGACCTGCGCTCCGCCGAGCTCGCCAACCTCGAAGCACGAAACTGCAACCTCTCCAAGGCAGACCTCGGGGGCGCAAACCTCAGCGGCGCTGTACTCGACGACGCTCACGGCGGGGATGCGAAGCTGACGGAGGCCGACCTCACCCGAGCGACGGTCGCGGGTGCCAACTTCACCCGCGCCAACTTCGACGGCGCGTTGATGCCTAATCTCCAGGCCCGCGGAACGAAATTCAGGGAGGCATCCCTCGAACGGGCGAGTTGCGACGGCGCCAACTTCGAGAACGCCGACCTCACAGACGCCGAGATGACCCAGTCGGTGTGCAAGGGCGCGAAGCTCATCGGCGCATCGCTACGCGGAGCCTGCCTCGACAAGGCCGACTTCTCCGAAGCCGCTTTGGAGGGAGCCAGCCTCCTCCGGGCCAAAGCCAAGGAGGCCAAGTTCGATGGCGCGGTACTTCGTGATGCCGATCTCACCCGCATCGTCGCCAGCGGCGCGTCCTTCGAAGGCGCCGAGCTCGGAGGTGCCAACCTTTCTCGCGCTCGGCTGCAGCAAACCAACCTGAAGGGCGCGGACCTGTGGCGCACCAACTTGTATCGGGCGAATCTCGAGGGGGCCAACCTGCAGGGGGCCCGCATTCGGATGGCGCTCAATCTCAAGAGCGCCAACTTGCAGAGCGCCCGGCTGGACAACGTCGCACTCGAAGGCTCCGATCTTCAGGGCGTGTCTCTGCGCGGTGCCCACCTCGCGGGGGCCAACCTCGAGAACGCGGATCTGCAGGGCGCGGACCTCCGGGACGCGGATCTATCGGGTGCGCGTCTGATGGGCGCCAACCTGCATGGTGCGAACCTCGAGGGTGCCAATCTCAGTGGGGTCGACCTTCGGCACGTGCTCGACCTTCCCGCCGCCACGCTGCGCAAGGTGAACTTCAGCCGCTGCAACCTCGCTGGCGCGACGCTTACCTCGGCAGACATGCGCGGTGCTGTATTCGTGGATGCTGACCTCTCCCGGGCGCGGGTTGAGCAGGTCATCTTCGACGGCGGCAACCTCGAACGGGCGAACCTCTCTGCTGCCCACATGATGGGCGCGAGCTTCAAGAACGCGAAGCTCACCGGGTCCGACCTGCGCGACGCGGTCGACCTCACCGACGCCGCGTTTGACGGCGCCGAGCTTGCCCGCGCCAACCTCAGCGGCCTCTCGCTTCGTCAGACCGACATTCTCTCGCGGGCCAGTACCCTAAACGGCGCATGCCTGCGCCGGGCCGACCTTCGTGGCGCGACACTACAAGCGGCCAAGGCCGAGGGCGTGGACTTCTCGGGGGCTGACCTCATGGAAGCCAACCTGGCGGACGCCTCGCTCGAGGGGGCTTCTCTGGAGGGCGCGGATCTCTGGCGTGCGAACCTGAGTTCGAGCAAGCTCTCGGGGTCCAACCTGACCGACGCGGACTTCCGGGAGGCGAAGCTCGACAACGCGGACCTGAGCTCCGCGGTCACCGACGAGGCCGACTTCGTAGGCGCTTCGATGACCGGCGTGAAGGGATACACGGCAGCCCCTGCTGCGTCCGCCTGAGCGCTTCACACAAGAAAAGGACCGCCGGGCAAACGCCGGGCGGTCCTTTTTCTTGTGGCGAGCTTTGCCGCCTAGGCCGAAGCCCCGACCGCGCTGTCGTCCGGAGCCAGCCCGGCCGCCGCGGGCTCGAGCGCCGCATGCAACACGTCGGTCATGTCGTGGGCGATGATGAACTCGAGGTCATCGCGGACGGTGTCCGGCAGCTCGTCCAAGTCACGCTCATTCTTGGCGGGCAGGATGATGCGTCGAATCCCGGCCCGGTGCGCGGCGATGACCTTCTCTTTGATGCCCCCGACCGGAAGCACGCGCCCGCGCAGGGATGCCTCTCCCGTCATGGCCGTGTCAGGACGGACCCTGCGCCCGGTGAACAACGAGGTGAGCGCGGTGAACATCGTCACCCCGGCACTGGGGCCATCCTTTGGTGTCCCTCCGGCGGGCACGTGGATGTGGATGTCGTGCTCCGCGATCTCATCGGGGTCGACACCGAGGAGCTCCGCGTTGCTGCGTACGTAGCTGAGCGCAGCTTTGGCGGACTCCGTCATCACATCACCGAGCTGACCGGTGATCTGCACGCCGCCCTTCCCCTTCATCTTGCTGGTCTCGATGAAGAGAATGTCCCCGCCGACCGACGTGTACGCCATGCCCGTTGCGACGCCGGGGATGGCCGTGCGCTCGGCGGTGTCGTTGAAGAACCGGGCCTTTCCCAGGTGCTTGCGAATCAGGGTCTCATCGAGCGCAACCGAAGGGGTCTTGGTACCGCTCGAGCGGACCGACTCCAGCGCGAGAGCCCGACACAGCCGAGTGATCTCGCGGTTGAGTTGCCGGACGCCAGCCTCCCGGGTGTAGTCCCGGATGACCAAGTTCAGCATGTCGTCGGACAGATCGAGCGAGGACGGCTCCAGCGCATGGTCGGTCAGCTGCTTGGGCAGCAGGTGAGCCTTGGCGATCTCCTTCTTCTCTTCGGTGGTGTAGCCACCGAGCGAGACGATCTCCATGCGGTCGCGCAGCGGGGCCGAGAGCGGCTCGAGGCTGTTGGCCGTAGCGATGAAGAGCACCTCGCTGAGGTCGAACGGGACCTCGAGATAGTGGTCCGTGAACGTGCCGTTTTGTTCGGGGTCGAGGACCTCGAGCAACGCGTGCTCCGGCGATCCCATCCAGCCTTGGCCGAGCTTGTCGACCTCATCGAGCATGATGACGGGGTTCTTCACCTTGACCTTGCGCAGCGCGGAGACCAGACGGCCCGGGAGCGCGCCGACGTAGGTTCGGCGGTGGCCGCGAATCTCGGCCTCATCCCGAACACCGCCGAGCGCGACCCGAATGAACGGACGACCGGTGGCATCGGCGATGGACTGCCCCAGCGACGTCTTGCCGACTCCGGGCGGTCCCACCAGGCACATGATGTTGCCCCTGGGATTGCCGGTGAGCTGCAGGACCGCGAGGTGCTGGAGAATGCGCTCTTTGACCTTGTCGAGGCCGAAGTGATCCTCGTCGAGCTTGGCCGCAACCGCGTCGATGTCCTCTTTGACCTCGGCGCGCTCCGACCATGGGAGGTCGGCGATCCACTCGAGGTAGGTGCGGGTGACGTTGGCGTCGGGCGCGGCGGGGTTGAGCGACTGAAGCTTGCGGAACTCGCGGTCGACCGTCTCCTGGACCTCCTCGGGTAGGCCAGCGGCCTTGAGCTTGGCCTCGAGCTTCTCGAGTTCGTCGTTGGCCGAGGCTCCTCGGCCCTCGCCCAGCTCCTTCTGGATCGCACGAAGCTGCTGCCGAAGCACCGCCTCGCGCTGGTCCTTACTCAGCTCCCGGCGAACCTCTTCGCCAATCTGAGCCTTGAGTTCGTGACGAGCCTTGGCCTCGGACAACAGCTGCGCACACAGTCGCAGGCGAGCCGGAACGTCCAGGGTCAGCAACACCTCGATCTCGCGACCACGGTCGACGTCGAGACCCGAAGCGATACGGTCGGCGAACACTCCGGGCTCCTCCGCTTCGGCGAGGATCTCCTTGAGCGTGTCGTTGCCTCCGCGGGCCATCGGTCGCAGCGCTTGCCGGAGCTCTTCGAAGAGAAGCTGAGACTCGGGGGAGAAGGCGTCGGTTTCCTCGACCGCTCGACCCGCGGCGCGCCAGTACGGCTTGCTCTGCTCCAGCTCGTCGAGCTCGAATCGAGCAATGCCTTCGAGGGTGACCCGGTAGGTCTGACCGTCACGGGCTTGGTGGATCTTGCGAACGCGGGCCAGCGTGCCGACCGGGTGCAAGTCGGCCAAGACGGGCTCGTCGGTCTTGGGGTCACGCTGAATCGCGACTCCAATGATGTCCCCCACAGACACATCCTCGATCAACTTGACTGACCGGGACCGGCCAACGGGGAGGCTCATCGTCGTGCTCGGAAAGAGCACGCCGCTGCGCAGGGGGAGCAGGGCGAACGACGTGGGGAGCGATTTGAGGTTGGTCATGGCGACTCTCTTTCGATCGGACGGCGAGGACCGTCCCAGGGTTACGGGTGCACGTGCCGCATGTGTTCGGTAACACGGCACATGTAGCCTTCTGACGCAGTGGGGCGAGTCGGAACGCGACTCGCGCATCGGATCGGAGCTGCGATGGGCCTATCATGAGGCTGCGCTCGCTGCTGACAACCCTAGGAATGGACGCAGTTGCGGACCGTTTTCAGACCGGTGCGTCTCCAAGGACCGGCATCGTGAGGCCCCCAGAAGCGACCGGACCGGGCTGTTCGGGGAGGCGATGTATCTTTTTTCCTGGCCTCTAGGTGGGCCCTAGTGGCCGTCCGAGAGAGGTTCGCCGTCGGTGTGGTTGGCCCAGCGGTTGACGAGCCGCCGATCCGACACACAGTGACTGCCCACAAGGCCCCGATGCAGCTGCACTCAAATCCAGATCCCCTCCAGGAGCTCGGCTCTCCCACAGTGCGCACCTTGGTTGTTGGCGAGGATCCCCTCGTCCGAGAGTCGGTGGTGCGCCGAGTGCGAGGTCGTGCCTCCGAATCCGAAGCAGCTTCAGCCGCCGAAGCCGCCGCCCGCATGGGTGCCGAAGTGGTCCTGTGGGACCTCGGACCGTCCACCTCTGGCGGACCGGGCTTTCGCTTCGACACGATCGGCGCACCGGTCATTGCGCTCGCCCCCGCCGATGCCAAAGCCCTGCCGTTGGTCTCTGCTGGAGCCGCGGGCGTGCTGCGTCGCAACGTCTCCGGTGACGCTCTGCGCAGCGCCATCGACTCGGTCAGGCAAGGCCTCAAGGTCATCGACCCCGAGCTGCTCGACACGCCATCGCGCACCGGTCCCCCCACGGCCACGCGGGCCACAGCCGCACTCACTCCCCGCGAGCACGACGTGCTCGAGCTCCTCGCCGTGGGACTGAGCAACAAGCAGATCGCGTCCAAGCTCGGCATCAGCAGTCACACCGCCAAGTTCCACATCGGCGCCATTCTCTCGAAGATGGATGCGGCGACACGAACCGAAGCCGTGGTGCGAGCCGTTCAGCGCGGACTCATCGTCGTCTAGTCATCCAGGGCCTCCGAGCGTCGCTTCAGCAGCTTGCTGGGGCGGCGTTTTTCTTTGGTTCTTGCGGCCGCCCGATCACGCGGCGAAGCTGCGCCACAACATGGCGAGGCCGCTGACCGTCGCCGTGACCACCACGAACCACCGCACCACGCCCGCACCCGATCGCAGCTGCCAGCGGGCGCCCAACCAGCCGCCGACGAGCCCGCCTCCGGCCAACGCGAGGCCTTCGATCCAAGCGACCTGCCCGGCCGCCGCGAAGATCGGCAGCGACACCAGCGTGTAGACGAGCACAAGCGTCACCTTGACCGCATTGGCCTGGACCGCCGCCAGACCGACGCCCATCGTCAACAACGCAAGCAGCGGAAAGCCGACGGCGACCTGCAAGAACCCTCCGTAGAATCCGACGCCTACCGCGGCGAGGTAGGTCGTGAGGCTGGGGTCGCGAGGCTCGCCTTGTGCCTGCAGAAATCGCGCGGGGCGCAGCAGCAACACCACCGCCCACGCCGCGAGCAGCGCTCCGATGATGGGCAACAGGAGCGCGTCGTCCAGCCGCGTCGCGAGGAACGTGCCGCCACCAGCCCCGACAACGATCGGCGCGGCGAGCTTGGCGACGAGTCGATAGGGCCGCTCGCCCTTGCGATGAAACGTGGCGACCGCGCTGAGGCTCTGAACCAACACACCGGCCCGGAGCGTTCCGTTGGCCAGCCCGGGCGGCAGCCCAACGGCCAGCAGCAGCGGAAGGACCAGTAGGGATCCGCCGCCCGCCATGGTGTTGACGATGGCGGCGAGCGCGGAGCCGAGGGCCAGCAGGGCCCACGTCGCGCCGGGAGGCAAGGATTGCAGGAGCGCCTCCACGTGACGCGGAGCCTAGCAGGGGATAGCGTGCAGGCGATGCGCTACGTGGTCGGAGACGTGCAGGGTTGCGCCCGCGAGCTCGAGCGACTGCTTCAGTTCGTGCGGTTTGATCCCGCCGAGGATGAACTGTGGAGCGCCGGTGACCTCGTCAACCGCGGTCCCGACAGCGCAGCCACGGCGAAGCTGTGGCGGGACGTCGGCGGCAAAGGCGTGTTGGGCAACCATGAGGTCTACACACTGTGTGCCCACTCCGGCCGTTGGCCACGCAAGCGCGACACGCTTGCGGAGCTGTACGACGACCCCAGTGCCGACGATCTGCTCGCGCGGCTGCGGGCGCTTCCCATCCTGGTCCATCTGCGAAGCGGCGGCGACGGTCCGGATGCTTGGCTCGTTCACGGTGGGATTCACCCACACTGGCACGACCTCCACGCCACCGCCGCCCGGCTCAACGCCGGCCCCCACGACGACGACTGGCTCGACTCCGACGACGTGGCCTTTGCGACCCGCGTGCGGTGCTGTGACACGGAGGGCAACAGGGTCAAGTACGACCGCGGACCCGAGGGCTGCCCGGAAGGCTACTCCCCCTGGGATGCCCTGGTCTCTCAGGACACCCTCATCGTGCACGGGCACTGGGCCCGCCGCGGGCACTACCGCAACGACACCGCGCTCGGACTCGACTCTGGCTGTGTCTACGGAGGCCCGCTGACGGCGTGGTGCCAAGACGAGGACCGAATCATTCAGATTCGGTGAGCACCACCCCCAGAGCTACTCGCGTTCGGCCAGGATGTAGGCCATCAGCGCCATCGCGGCTGCGTTGCCCTGGATGTGTTCCGGGTCGATCTTTTCGATCGTGTCCGCAGGACTGTGGTGCAGGTCGAAGTAGTGGCTGGCATCGGGACGCAGCGCCATCGACAGCACACCGTTCTTGGTCAGCGGGCTGATGTCCGCACCGCCCCACCCCTTGATGACGGTCAACTCGCCGAGATCCGAGAACAGCGGCTGGTACATCTGCAGCGCTGCGAAGGCATCGGCGTCGTCGCCCGCGAGCGAGAACCCAGTGGGAGCCCCCATGCCCGAGTCGCTCTCGATGGCGGCGACGTGGGGCTCTTTGCCGTGCGCATCAAAGTACGCCAGGCCTCCGCGGAGCCCGTTCTCCTCATTGGTGAACAACACCACCCGAATCGTGCGGCGTGGCTGCAGCCCGGCTTCGCGGATGAGAAGCGCCGCCTCCATGGCCGCCATACATCCAGCCCCATCATCGCTGCTGCCATCCCCCACGTCCCAGGAGTCGATGTGGCCACCGATCACCACGACCTCCTCCGGCTTCTCGCGACCGACGATCTCCGCGATCGCGTTGCCGCTCTCGGCGTCGGGCAACAGCTTCGCCCCCATTTTCAGCGAGACCTTCACCGGCCCTCGTTTGGAGGTTCGGGACAGGAACTCGGCGGCCTCGACCGTCACCGCGGCCGCGGGGATCCTCCGGACGCCCTCTTCGTACATCAGCGTGCCCGTGTGCGGCGTATCGAGCGAGTGCGCCGTCACCGAGCGCACGAGTACAGCGTCCGCCCCCTTCTTCGCAGCCTCGGAGGCGCCGCGGGTGCGGGAGCGAACGGTGTCTCCATAGTGGCTGTCACCCGTCGCGGGATCGTAGGGCGCCATGACCTGGTTGATCAGGATGATCTTGCCCTTCGCCTCGGCGTCACCGAGCTTCGCGATCTCATCGAGGTGGTCCACAACGATGACCTCACGGGTCAGCGTGCCGCGCGTGCCCACGCTCATGCCCAGGCCGATCATGCTGAGATCGCGGCGGACCGGACTGGCCATCTGCAGGGTCTCCTTGCCACGCACCCAGTGCGGCACCATGACCTTCTCCTTGCGGACGTTCTCCTGTCCGTCCGCCCTCATGGTGTCGAGCGTCCACCCGATGGAGTCCTCGAGGGCCCGCGAACCGCTGAGACGATGGCCGTAGAGATCCGTCATCTCGGCGAGTCGGTCCCACCCGCGCGTTTTTCCCTTCGCGGCCGCGATGATTTTCTGTGCCGCCTCCCCAGCCCACTTGGGAGGCGCGTCCGTTCGCACGACCGCGGCGGGTGGCTGTGTCTCCACCGCGACCTCCGCTTCCGGCTCGGGCTCGGCCGCAGTCTCGACGGGGGCCGGAGCTTCCGGAGCGGGACCGGGCTTGCAGCCAAGCACTGCGACGACAGAAATCCCAGCAATTGCGCGGAGGTTCACGCCGCATGAAGTACCGAACCCCGGCCCAGCGAGCAATCCCGGCCTTTTTTCTGAACGCTGTAAGGACCTTGCGATTACGGGCGTTCGGGGAGACGAATCCCATGATGACCATAACAAGACCTTCAGCCTGGATTGTGCTGGCCTGCATGTTGGTCGGTCTACCGGCGTGCAAGAAATCCATGTCCCCCTCCATGGCCGACGGCTACTCCGGGGCGGACCGAGGCTACGCCGAAGAATCGATGGATGGCGGCGGTGCCTATGCCGAGGACGACTACGAATCGATGGACGAACCCATGCCCGTGATGGGCGTGAGTGCGGAGCCCATGGAAGCCATACGCTCCGAGCGACGGCGCCTGTTCGGTTCGCGGGCGGACAAGAAGCGGGCGAAGAGTGCTCCCCCGAGTCCGCCCGCCGAGCCGTCGGCAGCACCCGGGGGCTCAGGGAGCGCAGCTCCCGATTCGGCCAAGCCCGAGCCCACCGAAGAGCAGCCCCCCGAAGCCGACGAGGGTCGGCAGATCATCTACACCGCGGGCATGCGGATCGCGGTGTTCAACCTGCAAGACGCGCTCGAAACCGCGGAAGCACTTCCGGAGCGATACGGCGGCTACGTGCAGACGATGTCCGACAGCCAGGTCGTGCTTCGCATCCCCTCCAAGAACCTCCGCCCGGTGATGACCGGTCTCGCCGGCTACGGCAACGTCGAGCGCCGATGGCTGCAGTCCCAGGACGTCACCGCCGAGTTCACCGACATCGAGTCGCGGCTCAAGGCCCTGGAGAAGACCCACGCCCAACTGCTCGAGCTGCTGGGCAAAGCCCGCACCGTCGAAGAAGCGCTCAAGGTCCGCGAAGCACTCGACCGAGTCTCCGCCGAGCTCGAGGTTCTCAAGGGCCGCCTGCGGCAGCTCAGCAACATGACCGCATACTCCACCCTCACCCTCGACTTCTACGAACGGGGTCCGCACAACCCCACCCCCAGCAGCAACGATCCCTTCCCTTGGGTCGACAGCCTCGGCGTCGAAGACACGGAATGGAAATGACATGAAACGCTTTCTCACGATTCTCGCCATCGCCTCCACCACCACCGCTTGCGCGACCCACAAGCTCGACCCCCCGGAAGGCTTCGCCCAGGTCGAGCACAGCGAGTACGCCACGACGATGATCGCCCCCGACCACGTCGGCCTGAACGTCCGCGTCTGGTCCAACGTCAAGGGCGGGTCCCTCGGCTTCTGGAGCGAGGACATGGTCAACAAGCTTGGAGACCGGGGCTACGCACTCACGCGGCAGTCGCCCGTGAAGTCCAAGAACGGCGTCGCTGGCACTCGCTTCGACTTCGACTACACCGCGCCTGACGGAGCCGAGAAGTTCTACTCCGCCGTCTTGTTCGCCTCGGACAAATACCGTGTGGTCCTGCAGGTCGCCGGAGATGCGGAGCTCGGTGCTCGTTACCTCGCTCAGCTCGACGGGATCGCCGGCGAGACGAAGATCCGAGGCTGTAAGCTGGTCAACTCGCTCTGCAAGAGCCCACAGCCGCGACCGCTCGAGGTCGCGCCTGCGGCCGATTCAAAGGCCCCTGCTGCCGCTGAGGCTGCACCTGCGAAAGCTCCACAGGGGAGCGCCGCCGCACCCGCAACGACCGACGCGTAGGCGAAACGGCCGCGCCAACAGTCGCACCTGTCACCACGCCCACACACTCTCCACACCCATCAGCTCCCCGCTCCTACATAATGGGGTCCGGGGAGTACTGATGGGACACGCTTGGGATCGCACGCTCGGCATCGTGGCTGGGCTCGCACTGACCGGCTGCTATGCCGGCTCACAAATCGACGTCGAGACCGACGGGGCCAGCACTGCGCCCACGGCCTCCGGCGAGTCTGGCGATACGACGGACGGCGAAGGCAGCGGGGGCACCGACGACCCTGACGTGCCGATGGCCGAATGCGACGGCATGGTCTTCGACCCGGGGCCGAACCTGGCTCGGCGTCTGACGGTGCTGGAGTACGGCAATACGGTCGAGGCGCTGCTCGGCGTCGACGTCCGTGTGGAGGCGACCGAACAGTTGCCCGCGGAGCTACGCGCCGACGGCTTCACCAACACCTCCAGTGGCCTCATCACCACGCTCGGGCACATCGAAGCCTATGACGCCCTCGCCTCCCTCGCGATTGAGCGCATGCCCGACCTCTCAGGGTTCGTGGGCGAGTACACCTCGTGCCAGGAGTTCACGTCCGCCTGCGAGAGCGAGTTCGTGGAGCGCCTGGGTCTGCGAGCGTTCCGGCGCCCGCTCACCGAGGACGAGCGCGATGCCTTGGTCTCGGTGTTCGCCGCGGCCCAGGACGAAGACGAGACGTTCGCTGACGGGGCGGGTCTGGCCATGCAAGCCATGATGCAGAGCCCGCCGTTCCTGTACCGGCTCGAGGACGAAACCTCCGGCGACGGAGCCCGAGAACTCGGCGGCTACGCGCTGGCGACACGACTGAGCTATCTGATCTGGGCCGGCCCGCCCGACGCCGCGCTCCTCGATGCGGCGGGCAGCGATACGCTGCGGACCGACGCCGAGATCGAAGCACAGGTCGACCGCATGTTGGCCTCTGCCGAGGCCCGCGACGCATCGGAGGCGTTTGTCGACGACTGGCTGAACCTCGCCCGCCTCAACGGGCTGCCGCGAGACCCGGAGCGGTTCCCCGACTGGACCACGGCGATCGCCGACGCGATGGTCGACGAGACCCACAGCTACTTCGGTGCGCTGGTCTGGGACGACGTCCGCCCGCTGATGGACCTGTTCATCGCGCAGGAAGCCTGGCTCACGCCAGAACTCGCGACGCACTACGGCCTGGAGCCGCAAGGTGAGGGCATCCAGCGCTACGACATGAGCAACCAGCCCGAGCGCGGCGGTCTGCTGACCCAAGGCAGCATGCTCACCATCGGGGGCAACGAGAGCTCGATGGTTGCGCGCGGCCTGTTCGTGTTTGAGAGCGTGCTCTGCCAGCACCCGGTGTCGCCTCCTCCAGGGGTCGACACGACGCCGCCGGAGATCGAGCCCGGCAGCTCTCAGCGAGACATCTCCGAGGTCCGCACGACCGACGCGACCTGTGCCGGCTGCCACCTTCAGTTCGAACCGATCTCCTGGGGCCTGGGTCGCTACCTGGCCGACGGCAAGTTCGCCGACGAGGATCACCTTGGCAACGCACTGCGCGAAGACGGCTTCTTGCGCTTGCCGGGCTCCGCACAGGAGTACCCCTACAACAACGCCGGCGAGATGATGACGCTGCTGGCCGAAGCCGATGCCACGCGCGAATGCATGGCCAGCAAGACCACGCAGTTCGCCATTGGACGCGCCCTCACGGGCAACGACGACTGCACGATGGAACAACTGCAAACGCGCTTTGCAGACAGTGATGGCACCTGGCGAGACCTCGTCGTCGCCATCGCGCTCAGCCCCGGCTTCCGGTCGGTGAGGGTGGAGGAGTAGAGATGCGGTATCGAAAGGTCATGCCTCGGCGTACGTTCCTGCGGGGCGCCGGCGGCGTTGCGATCGGACTCCCCTTCCTTGGGGCCATGCGGAGCACCTCCGTGTGGGGCGGCGGAGAGGAAGCTCCCATTCGCGCCTTCAACCTCTTCTTCGGGCTCGGCTGCCCGACGCCGCTGCAGACCGAAGGGTTTGCCGGGCCGCTCGAGCCGCTCAGCGAGGTCATCGACAACCTGTTGGTCGTCCGCGGCGTCGATCAGGTTCGCGGCGATATTCCCGGTGCCAACGCGCACTACGACGGAGCCACCGTCTCGTTCAACGCGATCCCCTCCGAGGGCGAAGTCCAAGCCGGAGGCCCATCGATCGACCAAGTCATTCGTCGGCAGGCCTATCCCGACGGACAGCCTCCCGGTGTGACCCCGACGCTTCTGGCCGGCACGTGGTTCCGGCGGAGTCGGCCTGGTCGGTACTTGCACTCGTGGAACGAAGACGGCTCGCCCGCCGACCTCCCCATCGAGCGCCCGACCGATCTGTTCGAGCGCATCTTCGGCAGCGGTCTGCCGGACACGAACGACCCGAACGAGGAAAAGCGGCTTCGACAGAAACGCAGCATCCTCGACTCGGTGCTGCCGCAGTACCAACACATGATGAGCGACGCGAGCAACCTGGGGCAGGCGTCCCGGTCTCGCATCGCCGACCACCTGGACAACATCCGGGAGCACGAGCAACGCGTCTTCGGCGAAGGGCCCGAGTGCGAGCTCCCGCCCCAGCCTCAGCCCTCCACCCTTCCGCACGAGGGCGCAGCTGACCCCGACGGCAGCGGCATCGACATCACCATCGAGGACCTGACCTCCGAGTGGCGACTGATGTCGGACCTCTACGCGCTCGCGGTGCAGTGCGACATCGTCCGCTTTGGTGGGATGACCTACCTGGCCGCAGGCGAGCGGATCCGGCTCACCGGCGACTATCTCTACCAAGGCGAGTTGCTGCACCAATTCAACGACCAGGCCATCCACGGCACGGGCGGCTCGGGGGGTTGCAGCCACGAGTTCTGGCATCAGTTCAACGAGAACGCGGAGAACCTCCAGCTGCGGATGCACGTGCACCTCAAGATGCGCGAGCTGGTCTACTTCATGAAGCGGCTCGACGACCCGACGTACGCGGACTCCAACGGTGAGACCATTCTGCACAACGCCCTGGTCTCGATCTCCACCGAGTCCGGCGATGGCCGTCACAACGACATCGTCCGCGAACTCAGCGGCATCTTCCACGCGTTCTCCCCCGCGGGCGGTCGACTCCGCTCCGGTGAGATCGTCGACGCCAACGCCGAGGCGCTCGACGTCTACAACACCATCGTGCAGCAGGGCTTCGGCCTCGACTACAAGATGGGGCCCGCTGACCGACCGGTGAACATCGTCGACGCGATCCTCCCGTAGCCCCCGGTAGCCCCCCGGTAACCTGGAGCTGCAGCGACGGTCGGCTCTACTTGGGAGCGACCGTCGCCAAGAGGGCATCGCCTTCACTGGTGACGGTGACCTCTACGGCGTACTCACGCTCGGCAAACGCACTGCGCAGGCCTTTGAACCGGGCCGATTCCGAGACCACCTCGGACAAGTTCGACAGGGGCATCGTGAAGCTCCACGCGCGCCCGGTGCCTCCAATGGAACCGGGGTAGCGGGACTCGACGTCGTCCATCAGCGTCGGGACCTGCTCGAGCCCGTAGACGACGTCCTCCTCCAGCGCGGTGCCTGCGACCAGGAATGGAAGCTTGGTGCCGGTCTCGGGCAGCCCTTCGACCGGCACCAGCTCGAGCGAATCGAGACCGGGCAGCAAGTCGGAGGACGTCAGCAGCTGCGCCCACTGCGTCCCCACGCTGGTCAACTCGATGCGAACGTCGAGCTGCTGCCCTTGCTTTCCAAAGGGTGCCTGCGCGGCGACCAACTCCACGGCGCGCTCGGGAACGATGCGGGGGCTGGCGGGGTTCATACCGGCCAGCACGGCCCCACTCGAGATGGCCGTGTCGAACGTCTCGAGGTGGGAGAAGTCGACCTCGAGCATGTTGCCCTTGCCCGGCTGCAGCCGAAGCTTGCGGGTCTCGGTCGGCTTGGCGAGCAGGGACCGATAGCGACCGATCGCCGCGTTGTCGATGTAGGGAAGGATCGGTAGGGCCTGCCCACTGACGGCCGGGTATGCGAAGTGATCCATCACCAGCGTCTTGCCGATCTCACGGACGACCAACACCGCCAGCCCACTGTTCTGGCGAGCAACCGCCACGACGTCGTCCTCCTCCAGAAGCGCCTTGAGCAACGCGCCGTTCCCCCGCCTAGGCACGGCCTGGCCCTTCGCGAAGATCGACGACCCGCCGTCGTGACGTTCGGCGAGCAGAGACTGCTGGCGAACAAACCATCCCGGACGGTCCAACTTCCCGACCAGCCTCCAGTGGACCAGCGGCGGCCTCGTGGTTGCGAGCGCGGCGTACACGGGCTCGAGCGCGGCCTCGACGGCTGGGATCAGCTCCTCGACCTCGCAGTTCGATCGTGTGGCGCGGTCGAAACACTGGGGCAGCAGGGGCCGCGCGTCGAGCTGGGAGGCAGCTTCGCAAGCACAGAACCCGCCTGCGGAGACCGCCGCTCGCCCAGCCTTCGACCGAACGGAGAACAAGGCCTCGATCGACGCGTCGGTGTCGCGCTCGGCGGGCAGCAACATCGCGCAGGCCACGGAGTCTCGTTCAAACCCGAGATCGTCGAGCGCCATCGGGTCCAACACCCGAGCGTACAGGCCGGTCGGAGGTGCGGGCGCGGGGAGGTCGAGCAAGACCGGAGGCATGCGGTCGCGCCCGGCCGACGTGCAGCGCACGACCGCGGCCCGAGCGTCGATCCAGCCCAGAGGTCCCGGGTCCGCGCCACACCCCATCAGCAAGGCCCCGACGGCTGTGAGTGCCCCGATGCCGCGTTCGGCTCGCATCACGGGCGCAGCGTACCAGCCCGGGCGCGGCCAGGCGCGTTTCAGGGTAGGATCGGGCCCTGTGCGGATGCGAGTCGCGCTGGCGCTCTCCTTGGCGCTCCCGGCCCTGGTCGCGTGGGTCGCCGTCGGGGTCGCCCCCGGTTCCGTGGTGGACGCGTGGTGGGTCCCTGCGACCGGAGCTGCTGTCGCCCTGCTTTGGCTTCTCGCCCTGCGGCGCTCCGTGGTGCTTCTCGTGGTGGCGGGCGGACTCGCGGCGCTTGGCGCCCAGACCAGCGCCAAGGCGCGCTCCATGCTGGACGTGGCGAGCGACGCCGCGACCGACGGTGAACTCCCGTTCTACGATCTGCGCAGCGGTGGGATCCCAGAACCGGTTCCCCCGTATGCCCGGGTCAGGGGGTTTGTTCGGTCGGGGTGGACGCTCGACGAATACGCGGTCGAGGCCGGCGAGCTCCCCGATCAATCCGCGCCCCCCATCGCCGTCCTCGTGCCGGTTGTCGGCGCGCCTGCGGTCGCCCCCCAAGACGATACGCCCAGCCAGGGCAACCCGATCGAGCCCGGGGTCGCCGTCGTCGTCGCCCGCGTCGCACCGTCGGCGACGTTCGTACGGACCGAACCCACCAGCCTCGACGGCAAGACCGGGCCGCTCGATCCGGAGATTCTCGCGACCCTCGTCCAAGTCCAGGGCGACCCCGCGCAGCTCCATGGGGTGTTGCTCGACACCCTGGCGGTACCCAGCCGCCAAGACGCGTGGCTCGAGCTTGGACTGGCCCTGATCGCGCTGGTGGTGGCGATGGTCTGCGGCTTCGTGGCCGCCGCGCCCCGGCCCGAAGCGTAGCTCGACACGACCCCTCGAGGCTCAACGAGGCAGCGCCAAGCTTCGCGACTCCTTCTACCGCTGCTGCGACGACGGGCTCGACATCGACGGCCGTATCGGCAGCGTTCGATCGCCTCGAGACTCCCCGTGTTGTGACCCGCCAAAGTCGCGGTCGCCATACCTGCGCTTCGGAAGAGTACAATATGTCGAACCCGTGTCGGATCTTCCGCAGGATGCCACCGCGCCGTCAGGGTCCGATCCGGACGCGACGCTGCTTCCGGATGGGGCCGTCAGTGGACCACAGCTGCCGCAACTGGAACCGGGGGCGAAGCTCAGCCGGTACACGGTGATCGATCGGGTGGGCGCGGGTGCCGTGGGCATCGTGTTCTCGGCGTGGGACCCCAAGCTGGACCGCCGGATCGCACTCAAGCTGGTTCAGGGAGACGGCTACGGGACCGCCGACACCACGGGGCGGTTCCGCGAAGCCAAGGCCCTGGCCAAGCTGTCTCATCCGGGTGTCGTCACCGTCTACGACGTCGGGACCGCCGGAGACGCGTTGTTCATCGCGATGGAGTACGTGCGTGGTGTGACGCTTGGGCGCTGGAGAACCGAGCATCCCCAGGCACCCTGGGCCGAAGTCGTCCAGCTGTACATGCACGCCGGCGCCGGACTGGCTGCCGCACACGATGCCGGACTCGTGCATCGAGACTTCAAGCCCGCGAACGTCATGGTGACCGAGGGCGGCGGCGTGAAGGTGCTCGACTTCGGACTCGCAAAGATGGACGGCGAACGCCGGAAGTCGACCCGGGTCGGAACCCCGCGCTACATGGCTCCCGAGCAGCACCGGGGTTCTCCCACCGACGCGCGCGGTGACCAGTTCTCATTTTGCGCGTCGCTGTACGAGGCGCTGTTCGGCCAGCACCCGTTCGAGGGGGAAACCGCCTTCGAACTCTCCCTGAGCGTTCAGGGGGGAGCGGTGAGACGAGCGCCGTCTGGCCACGACGTGCCAAGCCGAATCTGTGATGCCATTGGGCGCGGGTTGTCGACGCAGCCGGCCGATCGTTTTGCGTCGATGGAGGAGCTGCTTCGCGCGCTCGATCCGCTCGCACCTTCACGCCGGCGGCAGTGGAGCGTGTTGGCCATCGGGGGCGCGCTGCTGGTCGCGGCCGCCGCTGTGGTCGCCGGAGGTCGTGACGAGCCGTGCGCCCAGGCCAGCGCTCCGGTTGAGGAGGTCTGGAATGCTGACGTTCAGCGGCGGCTCGCGGCCAGCCTCGACGCCAAGACGCTTCCCCCCCAACAGGTGCAGGAGGCCTTGGCTCGGTATGAGGCGTTCGCCGAGTCCTGGATCGCAACCCGCCAGGACGCCTGTGAGGCCGCGAAGATCCGGCATGCGCAGAGCGAGGCCATCATGGAGCTCCGCTACCACTGCTTGGACACCCGACTCGACACCGTGGCTTCGGGAATCGACACACTCCTCGGCCCGGAGACCACAACCCCGGCCGGCTTGGCCCGACGGTTGGAGAGAACGCCGTCGCTCGAGCGATGCTCCGACCTGGAGGCGCTGCGGGCCGAGTACCCGCCGCCGGAAGACCCCGCGGTGCGAGCCCGCGTTCGCGAGCTTGCTGTCGAGGTCGAGCAGAGTTTCGAGGAACGTCTTCACGACATGGACGGGGCGAGAGCGAAGCTGGAGACCATCTTGGTCGAGGCGGACCAGTTGGACTACGCACCGCTTCGCATTCATGTCCGGGAGTCGCTGGGCTCCCTGCTGGCTTTCAGTGGAGATCCAAAACCAGGGATCGAGATGATCGAGGAGGGCGTCGTCCTCGGACTGCGCGTTAACGCAAGGGCGGCCACGGTGGGGGCGCTGTACGCGTTGGCCCGGCAGAAGGCCGCGCACGAGCAGGACACCCGCGACGCCCTGTTTCTGGCGGGAGTCGCCTCCGCGATTGCCCAAACCTTCCCCGGTGGCGAACTCGCAGCGGCTCGACGGCATGACGTGCGCATCGAGATCTTTCACCAAGCTGGCCGTATCGCGGATGCATACGCGGAGTCGAAGCTCCTACTCAACCGGCTCGAAGAGGATGGAGTCCTCGATACCCCACGCGGTCTCGACCTTCACGCTCGCATGGCAGGGCAGCTGGTGAGCCTTGGCCGACCCGACGAGGCGGAGGCCATCCTCAACTCGATCCTGCGCGACCAGACGGACCAACCCGCCCACCCCACGCTCTCCCAAGCGTACGTGTATCGAGCTCGGCTACGCCGGGAGAGAGGCGACATCGACGGCGCGGTCGAGGACCAGCTCCAGGCCTACCGAGACTTCGCGGAGCTCCTCGGACCCAACCATCGCAATGCCGCCGGGCGTCTGGGCGACATCGGGATGATCCTGGCCTACGCCGACAGGCTGGAAGAGTCGAGGGACTACTCCCAAAGAGCCGTCTCCGCGCTGGCCACTGAGCACGGTGACCAGCCCGACCCGGCACTCGCCATCATCTACGAGAGGCTCGGCTGGGTCGAACTCAACCTTGGCAACCTCGACGCCGCGGTGACAGCCCTCGAGCAGTCAGACCGGTGGGAGGAGGGCGTTGCGGCCGAGCAGCGAGGCGCGACCAACTGGCGAGTACAAGCACGCGGCCGAATCGCCGAGGACCGCGGGGACTTCGACAACGCTCGGGAGCTCTTTGTGGCGGCATCCCAAACCGCCGAGACGGAAAACTCCCGACTCGCCTGCACGATCGGCATCAACATCGCCGATCTACACGCCCCGGAGAACGCGACGGCACGGGCAGCCCTCGAATCCGCCCTCGGTCACCCCGAGACAGACTCTGTCGACAAGGCCCGCGCACAGTGGGGGCTGGCGATGGACGAAGCGCGGCGCGCCCAACCGCAGACCGCCCGCCGCCATCTCGCCCGGGCCCGCGAACACCTGGCTGAGGTCCCCTATGAACGGATGGTCGCCCGCAAGATTCGCGCGCTGGAAAAACAGCTCGACTCAGTCGCGCCGACGCCGAAGCCCGAGCAATCCCAGAAGAAGTAGCCCCGCCCCGCTCGGCGTACCGCCGACCCGGCAACCGCCCGAGTCCGAGTTGTCGCTCGCGCCCGCCGAGCTTCCACTGCCCTCGTCATCACCGCCCGGGTCCGTACTTGCACCGGAGGTTGTCCCCGGTGCACCCGAAGTTGTGCCCTCAGAGTCGGAGCCACCGCCCGTACCGCTGGAGAGTCCGCCGGAGGACGAATCGCCACCGCCCTCGGACCCGCCGTCGAGTCCGCACCCCGGACCCCCAACGCCAAAGCACACAGTCTGCATCGCAGAGGTGTTCCCGGCATGGTCGGTTGCGACGAGCGTGACCTCGTACGATCCGTTGGGAAGCGTCAGGTCCCAGGACCACGGCTGCCACTCATTGCGGACATCCGCCTGCTCGTCATCGATGTCGAGCGCACGAATCGTCATCTCCACAGTGGCCACGCCCCACCCCTCGTCAAAGGCCTCGGCGAGCACCTGCACCTGGGCCGTTCCGTCGGCGCCGAACTCCTGCTCCATCGTGGGCGAGACGATCGAGACCACGGGCGCGACATCGTCGGGGGACGAGTCGAGGCCATCTCCGCACGTGGAGGCCCACTGAACCTCGTCGGGCGCCGTACACTCGGTGGTGTAGGTCCCATCGCCGAGCCAGGGCGACATGGGAACGCCTCCGCAATGCGCCGTAGGACTCCAGGTGTTGCCGTCGGCGCACGGCGTGATGTCGATACCCGAGTCCTCCTCGATCCAATCGATCGCGTTGGTCGCCAAGACGCTGCCTGCAGCGTTCATGCAGTTGGGATCCACCGGGTCGGCGCCCTGGGCCCACGAGTGGATCGCCGCGACGCGCCAGGTGCCATCGCCTCCTTGTGCCGGGTCGAGGTAGACGAACGCGGGGCCACCCGAGTCGCCATTGCAGATGACCTCGTTGGGCGTCCCGGAGATGATCTCGCCGTTGTTCGTGATGTTGTTGATGCTCAGCTCGAGCATCTTCTTGCGACCACTGTTGCCGTCCTGGTCGCGCCCAAAACCCACGTGCATGATGCGGGCGCCTTGGTAGACCGCCGAGGCTTCACACGCATTGACCACCGGGATGATCGGCACCGACGTCACTGGGGCATCCAGCAAGCAGTAAGCGTAGTCTTGACCTTGCGCGGTGGATCCATTCCACCCTGGCCCTTGGCGACAGGTGCTCGTCGTCACCAGCTGCTGTGCCGTCTGAGCGTTCTCGCCAAACCGAACCGCGCTGGGGACTCCATCGGTCACGCAGTGCGCCGCCGTCAGTACGATCTGCGGGTGGATCAACGTGCCGGTGCACGCTCCGCCACCGCTGGAGAGGTAGACGACCGAGGGCCAGCCGCAGCTGTCCACGAAGTCCCCACCGTAGATGTGTTGGGGCTCGATCGGCTGTGCGACCGAACCGACCATCAGAGGCGTGAGGAGCGCGATCGAGGACAGCCAGGCAGTCACAGGTAGGATATGTCAGGTTTAAAAGACCCACACAAGTAGCAGAAGGCACAGGTGAGACACTCCGTCGCGGTGAGTGTTCTGGAGCTTCAGCCGCACTTGCAGGTCCAAGGCAGCCGCGGCAGCTATCTCCTCGACCGACCGCTGGGAGAAGGCGGATTCAGCCATGCCTGGGCCGCGACCGCCGCCGACGGCACGCCGGTTGTGCTCAAGCAGCTGAAGCTCGGACGGATGGGCGAGTGGAAGTCGCTCGAGCTGTTCGAGCGCGAAGCGCGAGTGCTCGCCTCCCTGGCCCACCCCAACATCCCCCGGCACATCGAACTGTTTGCCCACGACGGCGTGCACGCGCATCCCGTCTCGGCGCTCGGTCAGCTCGAGAACGCTTCGCTCGTTTCGGTGTACGTCCGGGTCGAAGGGCAGTCGCTCGAGGAGCACATCTCCTTGGGGCACGTCATGACCGGGCCGCAGCTCGGCGGCGTGCTGGATCAGCTGCTTGCCGTGCTGGAGTACCTACACAGCCTGCAGCCACCCGTGATCCACCGGGACCTCAAGCCAGCCAACGTCATCTTGGACCCGACCGGTATCCCGCACCTCGTCGACTTCGGTGCGATCAAGAACCACCTGCGGGAGGGCTCCACCACCGTCGGCACGTTTGGCTACTTTCCGATGGAGCAGATGATGGGGCAGTCGCAGCCGGCCAGCGACTTGTACGCCGCCGGGATGACCACGCTTGTCATCGCGACCGGCGTGCGGCCCGAGCAGATGCCGACGGATCCGAACACCGGGAAGGTCGAGATCGGGAAGCTCGCGCCCGGCCTGCCCCCTGGGGTCAGGGCTACGCTCGAAGCGATGCTCGAGCCGGTCGTGGGTCGGCGGGTGCAGAGCGCCACGGCAGCGCGTGCCTTGCTGCACAACCCCGCAACGGCTCTCGCCACGCGAGAGGACAACTCGCTTGTCGTGCCCAACGACGTCGGCCTGCAACGCCTGGCGAATCTGTGCATCGGCGCCGCCGGAGTCGGGGCGGCGCTGCTGTACTTCGTGTTCTTCAACAGCCTGTCGGAGACCATGCTGGTGACGGTGAGCGGGCTTTGGATCGCTCCGATTGTCTTCGGCATCGCACTGAAGGTGTCGTTGCAGTCGGGGTCGAAGCACCCGGTGAGCACGAGCATTGCGATCTCCGGGGCCGGGTTGCTGGCGCTGATCGTGTTCTTTGTCGTGATCTTCCCGGCGCTGTAGCTCGGCGGGTCTTTGGTGTCGCTCAGCCTTGACGGCGAACCATCTCCGCGACCCACAAGGGGACGAACGGCGAGGTACAGCCCTTGGACGTGGGGTAGTCCCGATACACGCCGAGTGCCTCGCCGATTCGCAGCACTCGCTTGCGGTGCTTGCGATGGTGAATCCCAATCTGCCCCAAGCACATGTTCATCGTCCACTGCGTCGCCTCCGGCGCTTCGCCCATCTCCGACTCGATGCGATCGAGCAACGCGACCAGGTCGAGCCCCTTCGGGTCGTTCTCCACGCGCTCCGCCGTCAAGCCCCAGCCCGCACGCGCCGCCATCGGGTGGTCCACGTGCATCCACTGCTCACGCAGGGCTTCCTTCTCTGGGTGGTGCTTCGTGATGTACGTGGAGAGCCAGATCGCGACCTGGGAGAATTTCGCCCCTCGGACCATCCGGTCGAGCTGCTTGCTCGTCAGCGTGTTCACATCGAGGGTCAGAATTGCGAGCAGGCGCGCATCCACGTTCTTCGTCTTCCACAGCCCCATCGCGAGCTTGTGGTCTTGCTTGATGCGCTTGGCGACTTTGCGCAGCGCACCCAGCTTGACCCCGAACACGTGCTTGCCCGCGTCGCCCTTGACGTAGCGCTTGCGGACGCTTTCGTCGGAGAGCGCTTCGAGTTCCGCCATCGCTTCGTCCACGGTCATCGCGGGCAGTGTCGGCCGACGCTGCGGCCCTGCCCAGCCTCGGTCGACGACGCGACCCCGAACGGGGCCGGACATCCGATGAATTCCTAACAAAGGTGAAAGCGACGGCGGGTCCGCGGGTTGAGAAGCGAACAAGCCCGACAAAGGTCCCCATGTCTCGAGAGATCGAACAGCTCCTCCGCAGCCTCGTCAGCACCCTCGCCCGCGCGCCTCAGCACCCTGATGCTCCCGTACGCATCAGCCTCAGAGTGCTGGGCAACACCGCCGCAATCCCGGTCAACCCGAGTGCGGTGGGCTCGGGAACAATCGTCTTCGATGCGCCCTTGTCCCGCGTCCCCGCCTCGCCCTGCGTCTTGAGCATCTGCATCGGTCAGGCGACGTGCGTCCACCTGCCGGTCCGACTCGCCGCCGAAGGCGCTGCGTTTCGAGCATTGATGAACGGAGCGGCCTTGGTCCTTCGTCGCAGACCGGCCCGAAACGTTCGGCTGGAGGAAGCCCTCCGCGTCGCCGCGTGAACAGCGGTGCGCCTTTCCCACCGCCCGCAACCCCCGCGCACCGCGTTTCCCGGTGCCCAGGGGTTGCGCAGGCCTTGGGCCGGACACATACTGCCGCCGTGCGCAGGCCACCTCCCCGGTGCCCTGTCCCAGACGCCGAGCTTTTTCGGCGCTTGGGAGCCCACACCAACCAGACCAACCCCACTTCTGGGGGTGCAACGGTTTCGACGGGGGTTTACGAGAGCAGAGACTGCGTGTCGCGGGGCCAATCCGCCGTGTCAAAAACGGAATGGAAAACACAGTTGCAAACAACAGCAACTACGGCCAACTGGCCGCTGTCGCCTAATTAGGCGTCACGACCCTCCCTGAGGGGCCTGAGTAGGGTGAGGGTCGTCAACACACGGGCTAGCTGCAGCGAGTGTCTCGCCGCTGCGGCGAAACAAAGGGGCTCGGATTTGAGATCGCCGGTCGTCGGGCGTGCTCAAGTCTTAAACGGCAAATACTGATGACTACACACGTAGATGTCCTGTTTGAGGGCTTCCGGACCCGGGTTCGACTCCCGGCGCCTCCACTTTCAACGGGGAGCTAGCATAGGCTGGCTCCCCGTTTTCACGACCTGCACTGCACTTGCACTGCGACCTGCACTGCGAAACACGCGCCATGACTCTCCGCGAATACCCGGAGCACAAGCTCCACTGGAATCTGCTCCACAACGGCATCGACTTCATCCGCGCCGGCGTCGAGGCGTACTTCGACACCAGCGAGCCTCGGCGTTGGGCCGGTCCGGGGCCGTTTGGGGCGCCGGCCCTCCATGAGGACGATCTGGACTTGAACGGCTCCAGCGACTCGGCCTCCGAGCCCCGGCCGGACCACGCCTACAAGTACGCGCTCCTCCATCTCCACGCGGGCTGCCTGCTGCTCTTCAAGGAGCGGTTGCGCCGCGAACACGAGTGCTTGGTCTACGAGAACATCGACGCGAACTTCAGCAGCACGAAGAAGCCGCCCCGGACCGTGGACTTCGACCAGGCTCTCGGGCGCCTAGCGAAATGGACCCCCGTCCGGTTGACCCCGCAGGACACGCGAAGACTCAGACGGTTGCAGAAGGAGCGAAACGACGTGGAGCATTTTGAGGTCAAGATCGACAAGCGCCACGCTGAGAGCATCGTGACGCGCGTGGTCGAGTTTGCAACGACGTTCCTTCGAGACGAGCTGGGGACGAAACTGGAGGACGAGGTTTCGGTTCGAGCGTGGGAAAAGGTCAGCAAGTTGCGCAAGATCGCGGAACGTCTCCGTCAAGAGGAGATCGAGGCCTGGAAGCAGCGCGTCGCTCACTACAGCGGTCTCTCGGATGCCGACCTCGGCGCACTCGGGGAGATCGAAGACTTCCACCCCCGGCACAACCCGCATCCGGAGAAGTTGGAGTGGTGCGACTCGTGCTGTCAGGAGTCCCTCAAGCTCGTTGCCCCGGACATGTATGTCTGCACGAACCCAGACTGCCGCGAGATTCTGGAGGCTGAGCCGTGCTTGACCTGTAGCGCGACAAGCCTCCCGGGAAGCATTTACTGCGAGGACTGTGAGGGCTACTACTCCCACCTTGCCTCGAAGGACTGACGCCCGGTCCATGCGACGAGCCGACGAGTTCCATACCTTCTTCGATGTCCGCATCGAGGACGCGCTCAGCAAGGCGGGCGGCGATCTCACGGGCTCGTTGAGGCGCCTGCCCGCGAGTTCGTTGTCGAACGACAACGAGGACGAGCTGGCCGCGCGTCTTGCTGAACGGTTCGCTCTGGAGGTCCCGCACCTGGACTTCGACTCCGTGAAGGTCGAGCAGAGCACGACGATGGTGCCCGCGGAGCACTTCCCGATCACGTTCAGCGCCGATCCGGGCAAGTCCTACGAAAAGAAGACCGCCATCTTCCGCATACCCTATCGGGGTGACCCGGCGTTCCTTCGCTGCTACCACTCCACGCGCTCGATGAACCCTGCGCGAGTATTTCTCGACGGCTCGGAGGTGTGCTTCGAGGTGCTGAGCCTCCGTTTCGATATGGATGAGATCGAGCGCGACCGCGACGCAGTGCTCGCCCACCTTCAACGCTTCCTTCCGCCGGTCGCAAGCGCAGTGCAGGCGTTCAACGAAGGTCTCCACGCTCGGGCCGTCGGCCTCATCCGTGACAGGAAGAAGGAAATCGAAGCCGACAGCGACGTGCTTGCTGGCCTCGGCACGCCGGTCGCCTCACCCTCAGCGCCACCCGCGACCTTGGCCGTCTCACCGCCAGTGAAGCGCCGCGTGATCCGGGTCGCCAGGACGGACGCGGTGCCTGGGCGAACTCCCGATCCGACGTTGGACCAGCAGACCTACGAGGACATCCTGACGGCGCTGTCGGACTACGGCAAGCAGATGGAACGGACGGCGGCCACCTATGCCGGGATGGGCGAGGAGGACATTCGCAACCACATCATCGGCAACCTCCAGGCCGGATTCCCCTCGGGATCCGCGACTGGCGAGTCGTTCAACCGATCCGGCAAGACCGACATCCTGCTTCGGCACGAGAACGACAACCTGTTCGTCGCCGAGTGCAAGGTGTGGAGCGGTCCAAAGGCATACCTGGCCGCGATCTCGCAGCTTCTCGGATACCTGACCTGGCGGGATTCCAAGACGGCGTTGCTGCTGTTTGTCCGCAACAAGGACATGTCCAACGTCTTGACCTCTATCGAAACCAAGGCGCCGACCCACGCGGAGTTCGTCTCCGCTGACGACAGCGGCACCGGCGTCTTCCGCTTCCGTTTCAACCTACCTGGTGACCCAGGGTCGGAGGTCTGCGTCGCAGTCCTCGCGTTTCATCTCCCGTGACGAGGCTGGTCATCTCGACCCGGTTCCACTCGCGCCGGACCCACAACCACGTCGCAGCTTGATCATAAGCACCGCCTCACACACCGCCTCCCACTCCCAGGTTGTGTAGATGTCGATCATCGACTTGCGTGGCGCGTGCGTCATCTTCTCGACCAGGCTCCTGTCGACGCGGGCGTTCCGCAGCATCGAGATGAATGTGCGTCGTGTGTCGTGCATTCGACGGTGGCGGAGCCCGAGGACCTTCAGGTCGATCAGATGGTCCTTGCGCGCCCGGTGGCGATCCTCCATCCGACCTTCGGCCTTCGGGACGATGAAATCGTCGTCGGTCCAGCGACGCCCAGTATGGCGCTCGTAGCCCCCGAGCTTCCACGAAGCCAACATGGACAACAACACCGGATGGATCGGGATCATCTTCGTGACCACGGTCTTGGTGTAGCCGCCGTAGCTACGCGCGATGAGCAACCGCTGGAGGGGTTCGTGGTCTGGGTCGATGTGCCGAAACCGAAGGCCGGCCGCCTCCCCAAACCGCGAACCCGTCAAAAACATGAGCGCGTAGCGCATCCGGCGTGACTCCGGGATGCGAACATCCGAGGTGAACGACTCCACCTCGGGAACAGCGAAAAGCGCCGTGGCTCGCCATTCAGGGTCCTTGTCCACGTCCGGTGGGAGGTCGTCGGGTGCCACCTGACAAGGGTTCGTTGGGATCACCTCGTCGAGGGTCATGTCCTGGAAGAACTTGTGGACCGTGCCCCAGATCCGGCGAACGGTTCGAGGCGCCAACCTGCGGTCCTCCTGTGACGTGGTCCCTGCGTCCACGCCCTTGCCTCTGCCTGGGACCTTTTGTTGGAGGTCGTGGACGAACTCACGCATGTGGCGGACACGGACCTCACGGATCGGCGCGCTCCCGAGCACCGGCAGCAGGTGCAGACGCATGTGGGCTTCCTCGTTCGGCCAGTTCGACTTCCCTCGCCGCTTCCGTACCTCCAGCCAGTGGGCGACCGCCTCGGCTACCAGCGGGCCTCGCTTCGGGCGGACGATGGGGTCGGCCTTGCTCGACTTGGAGAGGGCGCGCTCCAGGTCGCGCTTCATCTTGTTCGCCTTCTTCTCGTCCCGCGTCTTGGTCGATGCCTGCCGCCACTCGCCGGTCTCCGGATCAGTCCATCCGAGCGTGAAGGTCTTTGCCCCTTTACGTTTGAATAGGCTGACCATCAGGAACTCCTCCGCCCGCCGAGCAGTTCGAGAACTCGGGGATCAACATCGGTTTCCGTCCGCTCACCGGGCTCGCTCGTCAGAAACGCATCCACGGCGCTGGCCCGGAGCCGTAGTTCACGACCGGAACGACCGATCCCGCGTATCCACCCGCGCTTGACCCAGTCCCGGATCGTCTCCTCGGTGACCCCCGCGTGAGCGGCAGCCTCGCTGGTCGTCATCCAGGGCTCCGCTGGCGAGCCTCGGTGCCCCTGGGCAAGAGCCACGACGAGGCGCTCGACCAGCGTTCCGAGCGCCGCCATCGCCGTCGACACGACAGCGCCCACCTCTACTGGCACGTCTGGCACGTCTGCTACCGTCGACATCGAGTCCGATACGCCGTTGGCTGGCTTCGTTTTAGGGTCAGACCTCTCGCTCACGGAGAACATCTACGCTCATCCGCGAATCTCCCCGTGGGGCGTGTTCCGGGGGATTCCGATGCCCTAAAGGGCGAAGTCGGTCGCGCGTACTTGGTGTCGATGAACCCTGAACCCGAGCCCTACACGACAGCCTCAGAACACTGGAACGACGAGCGCGAGCGCCTCGTGGTCCGGCTCCAACGGCTCGCCTTGGAACGGAACCCACAGCCCGAGCACAACGAGCGCTACGTCCAGTTCCTTCGGCAGCGCGAGTTGGAACTACGTGACCACATCGAAGCCCGCGTCAAGGTCACGAGGGCCACCGGTGCGCCGGTCCCTCTCGATCACCTCGTCGGTCGCCTCGATCTGGGCCACCTCGCCCGTTGCACCCTTGTCGTGCTCGTGGTCTCGACCCTGCTTGGGCCGGACGGCAAGCAGCTCCTGCGCGAGATGGAGGGCTCTCGGTACGGAGGCCGCCTCACAGTCGGTCTGTTGTTCATTGTGCTCGGCCTCGACCTCGACGAGCGCGCCGATCTGCTCGAACGCCTGCGCCCCGACCGCGAACTGATCCGGAGCAAGTTGGTGACCCTCGGGTGGGAGCCGGATACGCCGGCGGACATCGCTGAGAGCCCCATCGCCCTTGAGCACGATGCGCTTGCAGTCCTGATGGACCGGGCGCCGACGAGAAAGATGACTGGCGTGGAGTGAACCCGATCCAGCCCTCGACTTCGGCCGGCCCCCGCTGAGCCGTCGCCGGAGCGACGCTGCTGCCACCGAGGAATCAGCCCCGGCTAAGACGCACACCGCGGCGTCGAGAACGTCATCCGACCTGGCCAACACATCGGAGTCCACCCCGAGCGTCCAGTCGCCCCTGAGCGCGCTGAGAATCGTCTCGCGGTGGTCACGGGCAACAGGCTCCGAGCCCTTGTAGCCGGTCGCCCCGGCTCGCCTCCCGAGCAGAGTCGCGGCTGGATACACCTCGATGGCAGCAATCCCCACGACTTCGGGCGACCAGGCCAGCGGTATCTCCAGTCCGGTCCGCGCCCGAACCTCGTCGAGCAGACGGAGAGCCGAGTGGGCCGTGCGTGCGATTCGGTCGGCTCCGACCTCAAGGGGAAGTTTGCCGAGGGTCTCGTGGACGAACAGATCGGTCGTCCGCCGAAACAGGTCACGAGCCTCACCCTCCAGCCGCTGGCCCGCACGGTGCTCCCGCAAGCCCCGGGCGAGTGGCGCGGGCCACCCAAGCGGGGCGTCGATGGCAAGCAGCGCCGGCCCGTCGCACACCCACGACGCGACCTTCTCCGGGACCGACTCGACCGACGAGCCAAGCACGGACTCCTCGATCACCACCGTCCCATCGGGTCCGAGGCGGCCCCGCGCGAGTCCGATCTTCTTCGGCTGTGTGGCGGCGTCGATGCCCACCACGGTTGTCATCGGCTCACCGTCGACTCGTCGATCTCGACGACTTGGATGTCGTGTCGTGCGCAGAATTCCTGGACCAACTCGGGGACGGAGTACGCCGCCAAGACTCCCCGGATCGCCGTGGGCTCATCGAGGTAGCCCCCGAGCAGCGCCCGGTACTTCAGCACCTGGTGAGCGCCGATCAGCGTGCCCTCCGTGCCCTCGACCTCCACCTCCACCTCCACGACGGTCCAGGAGCCTTCGAGATGCTCGACGGCGAGGTCAACGCGGTCGGCGGTCTTGAACCGGAACTCCATCTGCGCCCGAGCTGCGGCGCCGTTCCTCAACATCTCCGGGTGACGGTGGAGATACTCCTTGAGCAATCGGTGTCTCTCGCCTTCGCCGCCAGGCCCATACTTGAGCCGTAGTTCGTTCACCTCGACCTCCGGCTGCAAGACCTTCAGGCGCCTGCTGGCCGGCAGTGCGCCGCACACGTCGAGGAGATGCTCGGCGACCAGCCGCTCTCTCGGGCTGCGAAGAAGGGGCAGCGTGGCCCGCAGCAAGTCACACACCTCCTGGTCGGTCACGAACCGGAACAAGCCCGTGCGCCAATCGGGGCTGCCGCGCTTGAACCGCCAGTAGTGAGGTAGAGGCTTCGGCCGCTGGCGAGAACATCGACCAGATGGAGAGACGGGGTGCGCTGGCCTCCCCGTCTCTCCCCCTCGTATCTCCTAGCGACGATGTACTCGCAGCGATTGGTCGCGGCAACAGGGGGCACGCTCATCGGTTAGGCAACGACCTGAAGGAGCAGCGGGTCGATCTCACCGGCCTGCCTGGGGCTCTCGGGCTCGACCCCACGGGCGAGGAATTCCGAGCCGTTCTCGGCCGACTGCTCCGGCTGTTCCGTTCACGACGCCGCGTTGCTGTTGCCTTCTCCCCCCGCGAGCGGTGGGTGTTCGACCATGGACGACTCGGAGGAGCGGACGACCCGGTGTACGTCGGGCGCGGGGACAAGCGGGTCGGCACCCGTGTCTACCGGACCCTTCACCTCCGCGCCCCCGAACGCCGGCGGCCCTCCAAGGTCATCGTTCGGCCCCCTAACGTCTCGGTCGCCATCCTAGGCCTACAGCGTTCGAGGTCCGACGCCAAGCGCTGGACGTACCGGACCCACCATCGCGGCGCTCAAGCGCGCACGACAACCGTGCAGGTCGAGTCCGCTTCCAAGGTCGCGGGCAGTGCCGAGGTCATCACAAGCGCGATCACCAGACACGCAGGCAAGTCCGTCGGGCTTGCCAGGTGGGTCATCGACGACCACCTCGTCGTCCCACGCCCGACCGGCCGAGTCGATCATCCGAACAACGTGGCGCTGGCGCAGCTCCAGCGGGTGCTCAACCGTTGGCGCTGGAGCATTACCCGTGACGGCCACTGGCTGGTTGGGCAGCCCAGGCGCCGCCGGCGACGGTCGGCCCGCCACCGCAAACGCGCGAGCGCTCCATGCTGAGCACCTTGATATGCGGCGGCCCTTCCCAGGCACGGTGAATGGACGGAGCGCGAAGCATGACCATCATCCGCCTTCTGGATGCCTGCCAGAACCCCCCGCCCGAGGCTCGGATGCTGGTGTTCGTCGATCCCGCCGAGGTCGGAACGAAGGTGAACGACGCGCGCCTACAGGCTCAGATAGTGCGCAGCCACCAAGCGCACATGTTGGTCACAAGACGCTCGCAGTCGGCGATCTCGATCTCGGTGCAAGTCTCCGTGTAGCTATTGCAAAGCGAGTGGGGGAAGCTCTCGGCGCAGTACGACGTGATGGCCGGCTTCACGAGCGTCTTGCCGTGCTCCTTCGCCGCCTTCCGCCAAACTGGACACGCCGCCCGCTTCATCGCAGTCCGGACCTCCTTGGCTCGGTCCCGGCTGAGACCGGTCAGCCCGAGCCGCACCATGTACGACGCCAGCACGTAGTTCCAGAGCTGGTCGTCCGTCCGAGTAACGTCCATGCGAAACGCTTCGACCGCCGCTTCATGGCGTTCCTCAGCTTCCCATCGAGCCTCATCCGCAGCGAACTCCGCATCCTGCTTCTTGATGGCCGCGACGGCCTTCTCGTGGATGGGTTGGATTCTCGCCTGGTTTCGCTCCGCGCACTCGCGGACCCTCGTGCTGCTGTGCTCTCGAAGCTCGGACAACTCGTCCCACACCTCGACGACGAGGCCAGGGTTCAGGTCCCCATCTCGTTCAGCGTCACGGGCCCAGGTTTCGCAGATGACTAGCTGCCAGACCTCATCGCAGCCGGTGTGTCTCGGCTCCACCTTCTCGCACCGCTGGATGGCATCGGTGGCGGCGTCGAAGTCTTGGCGTCGGACGGCCGCGTCCGCCTCGCGCCACAGTTCGTCGGCACCAGCCTCGGCGACATCGGCAGCTCGCTCAGGGTCGAGGTCAGTTGCAGCGGCGGTACCAGGCAGGCCATCCTCTGCCGCCCCGGACGGAGCTGAAGCGATCTCCCGCTGAGAGTGAGGGCTGACGAACGCGGGTTCCGGAGCCGCCGCGCAGGCTTGCACGCAGGCTTGCACGCAGGCCAGGCCCCCCAAGGACAGCTTTCGGGCGATTCGGCGGAGCTGCATTCGATTTCCCCAAAAGAGAATCTCCTAAAAGGTATTCTCTTACAAGAGAATCGGCGACGCTGACCTGTAGCTAGCGTCGCGGGATGGACCCGGAGCGCCTGCGGGATGTGGTCGCGCGGAACATCCGCCGGCACGCAGCGCGACGAAAGCTGACCCTGCCGATGCTTGCCGACCACGCGGGGGTGGCCCAAGGTGCTCTGTACCGCGTGGTGAACGAGCAGGCGTACATCCGGATCGACACTCTGGCTCGGGTAGCGGACGCCCTCGGTGTGCCACCGAAGGCGCTTGTAGACGACAAGGGTGTCGAGTAGGAGATCCGGGTGGCCGTCTACATCGTGACCTACGACACCGAAGATGATGACGCTCGCGCGCCTGTCCGGGAGCGCGGGGACTTCGTGGCTGACGAACTCCCGGCCATGTAGTCGGGAGCACCGGCGCTGATGTCGGCTCCGGCCGGGGCCTAAACTCCGGGCGCTAGCGGGCGTACTGGCCACATGGGCCACAGTTCCAGCACCCCCCTCCGCGAAGCCCCTGGACCGCGTGGAGGCCACTACCGCTCGACGCCCGCGGGGCTCGTGCTGAGCCTCGACGAGGAGTCCGAGATCGCGTTGACCAACTTCACGGCGAGGGTCGTCGCACGCCGCACCTTGGACGACGGCGGCGAGACGCAGACGTACCTCGACCTCGCTGCCGACGGTCCGATGGGCCCTTCACGTTTCACCGTCTCGCCTCGGGAGTTCGGGCGGTTGTCGTGGATCAGCGACCACGTTCCCGGGGGACTCATCTGGCCCGGCGTATCCAAGGATCACGTGCGGACGGCCGTCACCTTGCTCTCGACGCCCGAGCAACGCACTACCTGCACGCATCTTGGATGGCGCAAGAACGATGGTCGATGGGTGTACCTGCACGCCGGCGGAGGGATCGACGAGAACGGACAGGTCGATGATGTACACGTGCAGGTCGAGGCCCCACTCGACCGCTTCATGTTGCCTCCGCCTCCCTCCGGCATCGATCTCGTGCGCTGCGTGAAGACCTCGATGGAGTTCCTTCGCCTGGCCCCCGGCCGCATCACGGTTCCGTTGCTCGCGTCGGTCGTGCTGTCGGTCATCTCGCCTGGGGACTTCGGCCTGCACATCGCCGCGACGAGCGGACGGGGAAAGAGCCAGCTCGCCGCCATCACGAGCAGCTTCTTCGCCTCGAAGATCTCGGTGGGCACTGATCTACCTGCATCTTGGTCTTCGACGGCGAACGCCAACCAGGCACTCTCGTACTACGCCAAGGACTCCTTACTCTGCGTGGATGACTGGGTGCCGGGCACCCGGCAAGGAGACGAGGCGACGATGGATCTCCTGGTTCGCAGCCAAGGAAACGGTGCTGGTCGCGCTCGGCTCGGTGGCAAGACCTACACGCCGCGGGGGATGTTGCTCTCGACGGGGGAGGCATCGCCGTCTCGTCCGAGTCTTCTTGCCCGGCTCTTGGTCTTGAGACTTGGCGACCAGCTCAACTGGGCCCAACTCGACCGATGTCAACACGAAGCAGGGCGAGGCACACACGCCGCGATGATGGCGGCGTTCATCCGGTGGCTTGCCCCGCGGCTCCATGAAATCCGAGACTGTCACCCAGCCCTGGTTGCCGAGCATCGCCGCCGCTTCGATCTCGACGGTCTTCACCGGCGGACGGGCGACGCCATCGCACAGTGTTCCGGAGCCCTGACCGTGCTCACCGACTGGATGTGCGAAGTCGCAGTCCTGTCGTCGTCGAAGCGACGGTCTTTTCTTGCCGTCGTGGAAGACCGGCTTCGTGTGTGCGCCCGTGACCAACTCGAAGTTCAGATCGGCCAGGACCCCGCGGCCCTGTTCCTCGCGCGTTTGCGAGACGCGATCACATCCGGCGAGGCCCACATATCCGGACGCGGACCCGCTGTAGGAAGCCGCATCGGTTTCGACCGCGACGGCATTGCCATGCTCGACCCCGCGGTGGCGCTTCGTGTCGCTCGGTGCGGCCCGCCGGCTGAGGCCCTGGCCATCTCGCCGCGCCGTCTCGGGGCGTCCCTCCACACGCGGGGTGCTCTCGCCCGCGTGGACACCCGAGGTGATCGGGTGCGCTTCCAGGTTCGCGTGGTCGAACCCGGTGTTGGTGAGCGCCGCTTGGTCTGGGCCCTTGCGCAGGGGGTTCTCTAGCCGTGGCCATTGTGGCCATCAGCCGTCGCGGTCGAACAGAAACGCCAGCGCCCCCTCTGCCATGCTGTTCCGCTAGGGCGCCCCGGCGAGCACCCTGAACGTCAGCGACATGCGAGGACCCGCGTGAGCACGTCGAGGAACGCGGTGCTTCCAACCCGCCGCGTCCCCCCCGAGCACGAGCAAGTCGCCGGCCCCAAGCTCCCACCGCCACTGCTCACCGGCCGGGCTCCGCACATCAAAGCTGCGACGCCCCCCGAGCGAGACCGAGACGATGGGCGAGCCCTGCACCCGCCCCCCGTCTCGATGCCATCCGACGTGCGCGGAACCATCTTGGTAGTACGAGACGAGGCACTCGTTTAGTCCGACGCCGACGACTTCTTGAAGCTGATCGCGCAGGTCCACAAGCGTCGGGGTCCAGTCGCCGCCGGCCAGCGATGCTGACGGGTAGCGGTACGGCTTTCCCACGTTGGCGAGAAGGCGAGTTGAGGGGGTCACCCGTCCGTAGCAACGCAGCATCACCGGCGCGACCGCCACCTCGCGGACGACCTGGGCCATCACCTGAGCGTCGTCGGGGAGCCATCCGGGCTTGTACCCGACCCATCCAGTCGCGGCGAGCTGTCGCCGTTGGATCACCTCGGACCCTACCGCCCTCCTGCACGACGACCACGCGCCGGTAGTCTCCCTATCGTCGAGACAGATCGACATGACCGAGCCCGATCAATCTATCGACACAGAGACAGCATTTCGTGTGTTGCGAGCCTGCCTCCGGGCCGGACTTCCCGACGATCCCGAACACCTCGCCCATGCTGTCGAACGGGTCGAGGACTTGGTGCAGACCGATGACCCTGAACGACTCCGGTCGCGGGTGAACTCCTGGCTCACGAAGTTCCGCTATCGGTTCCGGGTCGAGCGCGCCCGTGATGGTCGGTTGTATGCGACGGGCGGGGACGCTGAAGGCCGACAGGTTCGTTGGCCAATCTTGGCGCAAGTGGTGGAGAGCGCCCTCACGTCCGAGGAAGGTCGCGCCCGCGTGCGACTCAGGGAGCCCGACGGCACCGCACTTGTCGTCGAGTCCGAGACCGACGAAGTGCTCAGCCCGGGAGCATGGGTCGCGGTCACCGGAACGCTTGTTGGTCGGATGGTCGAGGCCGGCGTCGTGACGGCTGCGCCACCACCTGAGCCTGGCAGACGTGGGGCCACCTCGATGCCCATGAACGGCTTCGTCGATGGCTACCTCGCCGCCGACCCGCCGACCGCGCGCGGCCTCGTCGCGTGGATTGGGCGCGCCGTGTCCCGGGTTGACGACAGCAGGCTCGCGGGCCTTCTGGTTCTCGGCCTGCGGCACGCCTTCCCCGCGTCGGACCGCGCCGACCTCGTGCTCAGCGAGTTGAACCAAGTCCTGCTCCCGGCGGGGTACTTCCTCCAGCGCGACGACCACCAGCTCGCCCTCGTCGGGGACCGCGGTAATGCATCCGTGTTCCACGTCGTGCGCGCGGGCTGACGAAACCGAGCACGGCCCCGGCTCGCGGCCCTGAAGCCGACACCAGACTCGGCGCTCAAGACCGACGCATTCTCGGGCGGGCCAGCCCCGAACTGACCACGGGCGTGGCGGGTGTCCGTGGGCGTGACGCCGCAGTACCCTGACCCCGCTATGCGCTTCAAGAAGCGGTTCGTCGCCTCCCTCAACCAGGTGAAGATCACGCGCAACGGCGAGGTGGCTGTCATTGAGTACGCCGACGAGGATGTCGGCGACACGAACCTGACGCTCGGCCCGAAGATCCACAGGATGACCGACCAGGACATCCTCGACACCCACAACCAGATCATCGAGACGATGAACGAGTTGCGAGCGACCTCGGAGCACATCGCCCGCGAGATCCCGGTCGGCAAGCCCCAGGTTCGCTACAGCCCCCTCAGCGACCAGTGGGTTCCCCGCGGCGATGTCGTGCGCGGTGTCGTGACCTGCGACGACGAAGGGCAGGCAGTCGTGGACATCGACGGCCGCGAGTTCACGATGGAGGAGTTCGGCCGGATGCTGCTCACCCACGAGGGATGGGGGATGCGCCTCACCTTCGTGGACGAGGAGCACGTAGACGAAGACCCGGCCATCGAGGTCTGCGAGCCGGACGACGACCCCGATGACCCCCTCGCGCAGAACCGGTAGGAGAGGGCCGCCTAGCCGATCTCGGGTTTCCGTTCGGCGAACCTCAGCCTATTTCCGAAGGGAGCGACCAAGTGCATCTCGATCCGCCCCCCCCTTGGGCTTCGTAGCTTATCGACCGAACACGTCGCTCTGCACGCCTGGCGCCGGCGCGATCAAAGAACCCGGGAGCATCGGGGATGGGAAACAGCGCACGCCACCACGCTCCTTCACGGCTCACCCGTCGCGCAGGGTAGAGCAGCATCACGAGCGCTCGGGTCGAGATCCCCATTGATGCTCCGCTAATCACATCTGCAAGGACCCCTCGGTCGGCAAGCTCGGCCACGCTCCGGGCTCGCCACCAGGCAGGCGACCCAACGCCTCGACGAAGCCCGGCCATGAGCCCAACCGCGACCCCGCGAGAACTGAGGTCTCGGTCACCGGGACGCAAAAGCGCGTCATTCTCCAGGTACTCGGCGAGCACTTCACGCTCGCGCCCGCACGATGCCAGGTGTGCATCCAGGCCGGGACTGCCATTGACAGTCGAGAGCCTCCACTCCTCACCCCAGAGTTCGCCGAGGCCACTTGCGGCGAGATCGAGGAGGTCCGAGCCCTCCGAGGACGGCAGGGAGAGGAGGTAGTCACGCGCTTGCATGTATCTGTCCGCGGGCACCCCTCCGCCCAGGAACTGCACTTCTCGGAGGATCTCGGCATCAGGTAGGCCGTCGATTCCGCGCTGGATGGAAAGTGCGCCGACACGAGCATGGAGGTTGCTGTCGATCAAAAACGGGATCAAGTCGAGGGGAACGATCTTCATGGCGACTATTACTCCGGATCGACATCGAGCCAGTTGCTGCCCCGGCGTACTGCGTCACGCGGTCACTGTACTTCTAGATCGACGCTGAGCCGCTGCGCTAGGGATGGGCTCCTGAGGAGCAAGCTCGTAGGTCGCCGCCTCATCCCGCGGTGGCATCCACGAACAACGTGCCGTTGACGATCCTGACCCCAGTTCGGGGTGGGACGCGATGCCATCGAAGCACGCGGAATCGCGGCCCGGTTCCCTCGGGTTGTAGTGCACGCCAGCACGCGCGATCCTCGACGGGTGAACGTGACCCTCCTGAACAGGATTACCCGCGAGATGCTTGACCGCTTCCTCGCATACTCCAGGGAATTCGAAGGCGGTGACACGCACATCTACCCCGGCGACCTCTCCATCAGCGCCCGACGCTTCGCTGATGTGGTGGATGTGATGGTCAAGATGGACCTCGTGAACCGCGACGGCGACGGGTGCTGCGCGACCGCCAAGGCGCTGTCACTGGCAGCGCAACCCGAAAAGGTGGAGGCCTTGTTCCCGGTGGACGAGGAGGTTGCGGACACCCTTCCGTGGGAAGCCGACCATGAAGGCCGACCCTTCCAGCCAGTGGCGAACCCGCCCCCCGCGATGAGCTGGGACGACTACCGAGCGCACGTGCGTCGCGTCTGGCCTACGCTCCTCAACTCCGACCGGCAGCGGAACGAGAGAGTATTCCAACAGTTCTTGGAGAGGCACCCGTGCCTCCTGCCCGATGCCTACTCGTACTTCCAGCGCGGCGCGACCCCGTGCACCGGCGGCGTCTTCACTCAGCCCGAGCTTCCCGGTTTTCGAGCCAAGCGCCCGGATTTCATGGTGATGAGCTACGACAGCGAGGCCCTCACCGTCCTCCTGATAGAAATCGAAGCTCCGGGAAAAAAGTGGTCAACCAAGACCGGGACTTCAACGGCCGAATTCACTCAGGCCCGCGACCAACTCCTACAGTGGAAGACATGGTTCCGTGAGCCCGAGAATCGTGTCCAGTTCTGCAAGCTGTACCGCATCGACCAGCGTGTTCTGGAAACGCGACAGATGATGCCCCGCTACGCACTCATCTACGGTCGCCGAGCTGAAGTCGAATCCAAGCCGGCATTCGCCAAGAAGCGCTCTGAGATCGCTAGCCATGACGAGGTTCTCATGACCTACGACCGCCTCGCGCCAAGCTCTCGCCTCGCCGACCAGCCCACGTTACGACTTAGCCGCAGCGAGGTCGATACGAAGGTCGAGGTTGTGAGCGTGCCACCGACCCTCCAGTTGGGTCCCCACACTGCTCGGGAGTTTGGAAACTGGACGAACCTGCGCGATGCCGTGCGTGCAAACCCACTCATCACGGCCGAGCGAAGGCAGTTCCTGCTGGAGCGGCTCGACTACTGGGACGGGTGGATTCAGACGCCCCCAAATCGCAAGGCCCCGAACTCACGCATCGAAGACGGCTACGGCGAATGAGCACCGTGGAGTTGGGCTGGACCGCGTACAGTGTTTGTCGCCTGCTGCAACGACGGTAGTCCGACTGCAAGCAAGGCGCCCTCTCTGTCAGCTCTCGCGTGTAGACGCGCGGTGCCCACGCTCGCCATGCCGATGAGCAGCGGTCGACCGGACGCGCTGCGGGCGTGGATCGACGAGTCGCCTCCGAGCCCGGCGGGTTGTTCACACGGTGAAGCGCAGCCGCAGCACCTTCGCCATCGCCGAAATCTGATCCGCCAGCTCGGAACTCAGCGCGCGACGATCATCCAGATGGGCGGCCCTCTCCAGTGGGACCGAGTAGCCAAGGTGGTACCCGGGCACGACGACGGCGAAGTCTCGGCCGGTGTCTGTGAACGCGCTGTCGAACGCCGCGCGGTCATCTTGCGTGACGACCCCCGCCGTTGCGAGTTCCTCCCAGAGACCATCCCATTCGGATCGCGGGACCCGGCCGATCCTGTTCGCGTTGGCTTTCCAGAAATCGAAGTAGTCCAGCAAGCGCAGCGTTCCGGTCACGTAGCACAGGTGCGACTGCATGTAGCTGAGATGGAAATTCGGTCGCATCTCCCACCCCAACTGCTCAAGTGCCGCAAGATCGTCCGCATTGAAATCCGCGTGAAAGAGGCGCGCCTGGCCAACTTTGTCCGCCGGAGCGACTTGAAGCTCCAGCCGGTCACCGTCCTCCCCCACGTGAGGGACGAGCGCGATGCGAATTGCCGCGTTCCCGATGCCGCTAGGCAACGAGAGGTACCAGCCCCATCCCGCCGCGTGCTCGACCGGTGCCATCCCTGTGTCCGACAACAGCATCCTGGCGCGGCGCACGAGGCGGAACTCGTTGCGAGCGCACATCCTGACGGTGGCGAATGGTTGAAGGCTGGGGAAATGCTGCTCGCTGAATTCTAGGAAGTCGCTGATCAGCACGCGCTCCGCTGGCGCAAGGGCGTCGGCCTGGAGCAGTCTGGCCCATGCCTTCACAACCTCACGCCATTGGACGCAAGCGAGCCTCGGGTCGTGGGCCACGTCGCTCGGGACGTTGATCTCAAGTTGGTCCTCCCAAACGTCACGGTGCGCGAGCTTGTTCTCGATGACGACGGCCAGCTCATCTCCGTAGGCCACAACGCCATCTAAGACCTGTCTGCGGCTGGAAGGCGCGAGGTCGCGTTCGAGGAAGTAGGGCTCGTCGGTTTGTAGGACCGAGACGACCCTCCCAAGAGCTTCCGAGATCTGCGAGGTTTGAGTGTCGAGGCTCCAGGGAGGAAGGTCGTGAAGCTCTGGGATGCGCCCATCTGGAGCCCGAGGCGAGCGGTCCTTCTCCAGGTGGCCGGCCCTGACCAACGCCAACCAGGCCGAGTGCGCCACCGGGACTGCGCGCAGGACGATCAAAAAGGCGCGAGTCAGGTTGTCCTCATGCGACGGCGCTTTGCGCTCAAACGGCTCGTAGACATTCATGTGACCGGCCACCGAGAGATGCTACGCCCTGACAGGGGCCCGGCACGACCTCGGACCGTCGGCGATCCCGCCTGGGCTCCGAAGCAGGTTTCGACCATGAACGGACGCCTTGGGACCCGCGTCTTCAGGTTGCGGCTCACTCCGTCGTCTGAGCTTCCCATTCCCACCCAAGCCGCATCGCCCCTCGCAAAGCAGGCTCTTCCGCCGCCGGTTTCCCGACCTCAACAGGAGCCGATGTCCACCCCCCGCCCGGGAGTGGCGCAGCTCGGAGCAATGGCCGGAGGTGCTCCAGCGCGAACCAGGTCTCGTGGATGGTCGGCCGCCGTCCCCCGTGGAGAACGAGGTTCGCCCAGCCGTAGAAACGCCGGATCTGGCCAATTCCCGGCACGCCGGGCAGGACGCGAAGGTCCACAGACGATGCGACGGCCAACATGTCGCTCACATTGATGAATCGGGTGCTCTGCTTCTCGGGGGCCAGCGCCCACCGCTCTTCCAAAGTGGGCACTCTGACCATCAGCCGTGCCCAACGCTCAGGTAGCCACCGTGGGGCTCGGTAGCGGCGTACAAACTGCACGACTCCAAACGCGCGGCGTAGCTGCAACTCAAGAGCTGCTCGAAGTAGTCCAGCGACTGCAACATCGGGTTGCCGGTCGTAGAACATCTTCGTCGAAACGTCGCGGTAGAACGCCTGACGCGCAACCTCGTAGAACGCTCGCGTGTGGATCGTTGGATTGCGGACACCTCGGTAGCGCGTCTGGCCGGATGCAAGGAACTCGACCAATTGGAACTGCGACAACGCGAACTCCGACATAGCGGTTCCCAGCAAGTGGGCGGTCCAGACGAGATCTCTCGAAGCTCGAAGCAACTGCGCTGGAGTCGTGGGAGATTGCAGGCGGCGCAGAGCGTGCTCCGCTTCAAGGAGTTGGTCGTGGACGAACCGGGTAGCTACGATTCCATGCGCGGCAAGGCGTTCGGGATGTTCCTTCCGCGTGGCCTCCTGTTCGGCACCGGTCGAGTACAGCCAGGCGACCGCAGTCTCGGCCGACCCGCGAAGCTGTCGAATAGAGCGGCAGCCGGGCACACCCTGCGCCAGGTGGATGCAGAACTGGTTGTAGTCTGCGACATCAACCGCCCACCCAACGCCCACGAGGTTCAACAACGCTCGACAATGGCACGCATCGCGGAATCCAAGCGCCTGGCCACCACGGACTGAGTCCCTGTGCCGCCTCGACCAGGTCACGAGACCGCTGCCCAAATTGACAAGACTCCCTTTCACGACCCATCCACGGGTCGATAGATGTCCAGGTGGGCCTTCACTCGTCGGGCCCCCGATGCGCCGTGGAGTCCTCATCCACCCAGTCCTCCTCGGTCCACGACATGCCTCTGCGACCGGGCACCTTCCTCGTCGGACCCGACTTGTACAGCTTGCACGACTTCGGTCCGTAGCAATGCGTCTCGAAGCGCCACTTCACCTTCGAGGGATTCCACTGATCGATGATCATCTGGGTCGGCATCTTTGCACCCCAGATGCAGGACGAGCACGACGTGTCGTAGGTCTTCGCCGCCAGGCGTCGATGACCCCGCTCGCGATAGACCTCCAGGGGCGGTGGTGGGCCGCGCCACGGTGGTGACGTGGTGTCGTCGGGCGCTGAACCGAGCACCTTGAGCTTCGATGCCTTGTACATCTCGGCGGGCTCAGTGCGGGGGTCGGGCACGTGTACCGCCTGGCCGCTGACCTCGAAGCCGGCCTGGAACATGTGCTTGGCCTGGGCGGCCTTGCCGATGGCCACGCTGAACTCGCGGTGCTGACCGCCGACCTCGCCATCCAGCCGGAGGACGTAGCCGAGGTAGTTGTGGCTGCGCTCGTCGAACGACCGGAGCAGGCGGATGCGCGGCTGGGCCGAGGTCACGGTTCCGCGCCAGGGGGTCTTGCGCCTTGCATTGGCAGACAGGTCGCGCTCCTCCATCATCGCAGAGTCCTGCCTACTTGCGCCCGAGAGCCTGGAGGTGGAGGTCCTCCAGGCCCGCCTTGTCGAAGAACCTGATGTTCGCCCTTCGCGTTGGATCGTCAAGCCCGGCAACGACGAAGTCACGGACCTTCGCCGTCAACGGCGACGCGACGACAATCCAGACCTCGGAGACGACTTCGTGCGACCGACCCGCCAAGTCCGGGATAGGCACGCGAAACGCCTCCAGGATCTGTTGCTGCACCTCTTGGATGTCCCCCGTCCTCGCACCACCTCGAATTTCCCGCTTCACCTGAACTGCGACCCACCGTTTATACGCCAGCGGCGGCTCGTACCAGCCAACGATGTCCTTGCCGAACTCCCGCGTCCCGTGCCGAACATCGACACCGCGAAGCCCCCGGGCGCGAAGCAGCGGCACCACGAACGTGTCCCGAAACACGTCCTCGTGAGCCCGCCACTGGATCTCGTCCGGCATAGGCAGCGGCACATGCGGCACCGTTTCGAGGCGCCCCTCGGCGGCCTCGTAGTTCGCCTTCTTCGCAGCCTCAACGGCGAGTCTCTCGTGATCAACATCGGCAGCGCCTCGTGGCCGGAGTTGCCCCATCTCCCACGAGATGAGCACGTCGGCGTGATCGAGAATCATGTTCATCTCGAAGATGGCGGACTGACGCTCCGAGTCCCGGCCGACCCACCAGTCCGCACCGCACCCCTCTTGAATGACGGCAAGCAGCTTCCATGCCCGCTCCAGATCATTCCAAGCCTCCACCATCGCCCGCGTCGGGATTGCGCCGGCCTTCCGCCGCGGCATTGGAAAGGGTACCGCGGAGTTTCTCAGCAACTGGACGAGCCGATCTCCGAGCCACTTGTCGAGCCACGCGGCGATCTCATCAAGCAACCCCGTCGGCAATTGCGCGTGTTGGGCCGCGCTGCTCTGGCTGAGGCCGACCGCCTCCATCAGGGCTGCACGACCAGCGTCGGTGACATCGAACTCGTCCTTCCGGTGGGTGAGGTACTTGCGCTTCTTGAGGCGAGCGAGGAGTGCCTTCACCTCTTGGGGCGAGAGGTTGGTCCTCGCGCCGGCGGAGATGTCCGCGGCCTGCGCCTTGAACGTGTTCCAATCGCGTTGGGAGATCAGCGGTTGCAGGCACATGTCCAGGGCGGCCGCCTCCACCCTGGTCAGTTGAGCATCTGTCACCCCTCCGCCTCCATGAGCGCGACGATCTGTCCCTCGTCCGGCCAGGAGATGATCGTGAGGGACAGGTCGTCGGTGATCATGACGCTGTCCTCGTGAAGCTCGTACTCGTCGCCGTCGTCGCGGTCGGTCCACACGTCGGCGGCGACGAGGCCGCCAACGGAAGCGCCGGCTTGTCGGGTGAGCCCGTGCAGGCCGGCCCCCCGCTGGACCGCCTTGACCGGCCACAACGTGTGCGGCGCGAGTGAGCTGCGAAAGAACCACTGCCGACCCTGCGATGACATGCAGACAACCATCGCAGGTCTGGACGAGAGCTTCACCATCCGGATTGCAGCCGCCGTCAGGCTCACGTCGAAGCGGTTAACGACCGAGCGCACGGCGTCGAGATCGAGCGGCGCGTCGGGAACGTACGCATCCAGCATCGACCGCGGCAGGAGCAGCTCGGCGGCGAACTTGTTCGCTCGTTGCTCCACGCCGCTCTTGCCCCACGCCCGTGTGATTTTCTCCTCCGTACACGCCCCCTCCACCTTGCCCTTGTCGTAGACCCAGTGGGCCGTCTCGTGTGCGGCAGTGAAACGTCTTCGTCCCCGTGGGGCATCCTCGTTGACGGTGATGATGGCGCGCTCCGGTCCGCCGAGGATGCGGCCGTCACATCCGGACAAGCGCGCATAGGTGATGAGAGCACCGCAGTGATATGCGATGGCGTCCACGTCGATGTCCTCGGGGGTCGTGATCCCGAGTTCCGCCAGTAGGTCTTCCGCGAGGCGCTCTGGCGAGCCGATGGTCACCCGGACTCCTCGTCGAGCAACCCGAGGAACGCGAGTTGAGTGAGCGCGGACTCGACATCTTCATCTGTCATCTCGTCGAGGTTCCTAAATTGCGCGGTCGCTTCGGGGTTCTCTTTCAGCGCGCTGCGAAGCTGCTGCCGTCGCCGTTCCGGGGTCGAGGGCAACTGCCTGCGAAATACGCCGAGGTCGTTGAGGCTCTTGGATCGCTCGCGTCGAATCCGATCTCGCTCGCGGGACTGGTGTTCGGCGACGGCTGCCAGGAGAGTCCCACGCACCCGGCTTGCGACCGCGGGCAGGTCCTCGCCATCTCCGCGGTACTCGGCTTCCACCTCGTCATCGGTGAGGTTCTCCGCCGACCGGATCAAGGCATCAAAGACCCGCTCGTCCTTCTTGTTGGTGGTCATCGTGTCTTCCTGCCTTTCGATACCCCCAACCGTTCCCCCGCACGGCGGATGGATTTCATGATGGTCTCGTAACGGGTCTGTTCAAGATCGAGATCGTCGCGGATCTCGTCGGCTTCCTTCCCCTCGGCGTACCCTTCGAGCACCAACAAAGCGTCGTCATCGTTCTTTTCCTCGAAGTGCTGGACGAGTAGGGCGACCGCGCCCGGTGCATCTTCGTTGTCGGGGTCAGCCTCCGGGGGAGCCCACTCTGGCGGGTCCTTCGCCTTGTCGTGGAAGGCAATGCTTCTCATCACGCCCCCGAGGTGCTGGACGAGTGACACCGACCGTCTCCAGGTTCGCTTCCCGTCGAGGGTCCGCAGCACAGCCTTGTTCAGCAGGTCGGTTGGCGTCATGGCTCCCTTGGTCTTGGCGGCGAGAATCCAGGCGATCTTCTCCAGGCGAGCTAGATCGGCGTCGCTCGCCGCTTCAAGTGCGCGCTTGAAGTCGAGGACGGAGAACGCGCAGGGGTCGTCGTCGGGAGTCATCCGAGCGGGGATCGAGCAGGCGGGAGATCTGGAGCGGGTCCAGGAAGGTCGCACTAGATCATGCCCACGCGGGAGCCCCTCTCGGACACACAGGCGATTTTTTACCTCGCCTGTCCGGGAGGGCCTTTGTCGCCGGCCTTACGTACTGGAGCCCCCGGCGCGACGAACCGCTGGGGCGCAAATCACGCACGGAGTCCATCATGGCCAAACCCGACACCTACAAGATCCGCATCGACAAGGATAACTACGACGTTGGCGAGCCTTCGCTGACCGGCACCCAATTGCTCTCGCTGGCCGGGAAAGAGCCGGGGCGGTTCAAGATCATCCAGCGCCTCAAGGGCGGTCAGGCCAAGCCCATTGCCCCCACCCAGTCGGTGGAGCTGACCGAGCCGGGGGTCGAGCGCTTCATGACCCTGCCCTGCGACCAGACGGAGGGGTGAGATGCGAAAGCAGTTCGACCTCCCCGAGGGGGATCTCCTGTACCTGGAGAGCACGGGCCTCGCCTGGGAGACCATCATCGACGGGAACCAGCACTGGCTCCTGATCAACGACCGTCCCACGCACGAGGCGTACTCGCCGGCGGTGGCAACGACGGCGATCCACATCGTGCCGGGGTACCCGGATAGCCCCCTCGACATGGTCTGGTTCCACCCCGGCCTCGTGGCCAACAACGCCAAGCAGATCAAGGCGCTGAGCAACAAGCAGATCGACGGACGCGAGTTCCAGCGATGGTCACGCCACCGAACTTCGGCGAACGCCTGGCGCCCGGGCCTCGATGACTTGGCCGGCCACCTCGTGCTCGTGGACTACTGGCTGGAGCGGGAGGTCGCGTGAGCCTGCGGGTCACGCTTCGCCTCTCCGGCTCGCACCACCGGAAGTTGCGCTCACTTCTGTTCCCAGGCGATGGCAAGGAAGCCGTCGCCATCGCCCTTTGCGGACGACACCGGACCGAGGACGCCGAAGTCCTGTGCGTCCATCAGGTCCATCCGGTGCCCGAGCACGAGTACGCCGAGCGAGACCCGGCCCGAGTGTCCTGGGGTACCGACTGGTTGATCCCGCATCTGCTGGAGGCCGAGCGGCGCAAATGGGCCGTCGTGAAGATCCATAGCCACCCTACCGGGTTCCGTGGCTTCTCGCAGGCCGACGACGACTCCGACCGTCACCTCTTTCCCTCGGTCCACGGGTGGACGCAGGACGTTTCCGTTCACGCGAGCGCGGTAATGCTGCCCGACGGCGACCTCTTTGCGCGGGGGATCCTCGACGACGGGAGCTTCATACCGGTCGCCCGCGTGGTGATCGCCGGCGAGAGGATTCGCGTTCTCGACTCCGACTCAGCCGAGGCCGGCGTCCCCGCATGGTCGTCTCGTCACGCCCAGGCCCTTGGGTCCGCCACGACGACGCTGCTCGGTCGCCTGCGCGTCGGCGTCGTGGGCTGCTCAGGCACCGGAAGTTTCGTCGTCGAACTGCTCGGCCGACTGGGCGTCGGGCACCTGGTCCTCGTTGACCCCGAGAACGTGGAGGAGGTGAACCTCAACCGCATCATCTGGGCGCACCGATCAGACGTGGGACGGCCGAAGGTCGAGGTCGCGCGTGAGCATCTCGCCCGTATGGACCTCGGCACGTCGGTCACGGTCGTTCACCGAGACCTGGCCCATCCCGAGGTCGTCGCCGAACTCGCCGCCTGTGACGTGCTGTTCGGCTGCGTGGACAGTCACGACGGCCGTCGCCTGCTGAACCGAATCTCCACGTTCTATGTGATCCCGTACATCGACACTGGCGTTCGCCTCGATGCCGACGGGGCGGGCGGGGTCGACCACATCTCGGGCGCCGTCCACTACCTCCAGCCCGGCGGGTCGAGCCTTCTTTCTCGCGGGGTGATCGACAACGACAGGGCGGCGGCCGAGGCCCATCATCGCGCCGACCCCAGCGGGTACGCGGCGCTGAACGATGAGGGCTACCTCCGCGGAGTTGCCGAGAGCCGGCCGGCCGTCGTCAGCGTCAACGGCATGTTCGCGTCGATGTCCGTGAACGAGCTACTGGCTCGACTCCACGGGTTCCGTGAGGACGACCAAGCACATGCCGAGCAGCGCTTCGTGCTGCACGACCCCTACTACGTGTGCGAGGACGGCGGCCCGCCGTGCCGGGTCCTCGAACCCCACATTGGCCGGGGCGATGTCGCCCCCCTTCTCGACATGCCCGAGTTGACGGCCCGAGGACGAGAACGATGAGGCGGTTCTGGAGGTGGTTGAAGGCGACCGCAGCCTGGCTGCTGCGGCCGCTGCACCGTCGTCGCCCAGAGCCCTCACAGCTTCCACCCGGCGACGACCGACTCCGTGCGGTCCTCGTGGAAGAACAACCCGATGTTCTGGGCGCCGGCGCTTGCTACCTCGTTGGCGAGGGTGAGCATCGATGGGTCGCGGCGTTCCTCTGCCCGTGCGGGTGCGGCGACGAAGTCGTCCTGAACCTCCTCCCGGACATGCGGCCGAGGTGGCGCATCGAGACTCACGACGACGAGACCGTGACGATCCACCCATCCATCAACCGGCACGTCCGCTGCCGGTCGCACTTCTTCATCCGCCGCGGGCACCCGCAGTGGTGCGACCCGGAACCGAAGAACACCGTTCTGCCAGCCAAGGACGCCACATCGGCGGCCCATCAAGAAAAACCGCGGGCTCCTGTCACTTTCCGCTGAACCGCCCCTGAGAATGAAGCACATGGCCGTTCCCGCCGTCGCAAACGCGCTCGATGCGCTCCTCCAGGTCTACCCGGAAAGCATCCGCCCGGAGATCGAGGAGGGCCTCCCCGACCTCATGCGGATGGCCGAGCGGCTCGGGCTCGAAGTCTTGCAGGCCGAGGCCGATGAGCTTTCGTTCGCGGATGCGGTTCGCCGGCCACGGGACTTCCCCCTGATGGGTCGCGTCCACTACGGCATTATCGACATCTTTCAGTTCGAGGTGCCCGCGGATCTCGTCGGCATCTTCCGGGAGATGTGTGCTCGGGCTCGTCAGTTGGACGCCAGCGACCTCGGCCGCTACATGTTCGCGGCGGCAGCAGTCCAAGATCGTAGCAAGGACAGAGCCGCTCTACGGTTCCTGATCTACGAGTGCGTGCGCGCGAATGCGTGGGCACTCACGTTCGACAGCCCGCACGCCGAGGCGCTCGGCTGCTTCCGGGATCTGGACGAAGTCGCCGAGGCCGACCTTCGTAGACAGCTGCGGGCCGCGGCGATGTTTGCAGACGACATCAGGCCGATCCCGATCCTGGTGGCCGAGGCCGTCGAGTTCCTAGCGAAGGAGGCGACCGCGCGGCTCGTGTGCCTCAAGAAGCCGGGGACGCACGAGTTGATCTTCGACACGCTGGACACAGTGCTCGCCCAGGCGAAGGCAGCCCGCGAGATGGCCGCGCCCCGGGCGGCGGTGCTTCGAAACCGCTACGCCGGCGAAATCGGGGACGAGACGGTCGCGCTGATCGAACTCGCCGAACGCCAACCGTTGGCCTTTCCATCTCATGATGCGGCGAAGCAGACCAGCAAGCGCATGAAAGATGAGACCCGCGACGGCGTGGTCGTGCTTCGTCGGCGCCAGCGGTTGATCGACATAATCCGTGCGGAGACGGAGCAGAACTCGTGAACGTCGAGCAGCAGTGGCTGGTAGTCCTGCACCACCTTCGTCGGGAGCCTGCGGGGGAGTCGCTCGCGTTCGACAAGGACTCTATCGGGCATCCCCGCGAAGCAGGAGGGCGTATCAGCGTGGGGTGGCCCGTGGGCCAAGTTGCGGACTACCGGTTCCCCCCCGACTCCGCGTGTCGCGGTCTGCACGTCCACGAGCACGCTGACCGGTGGGTCGCCCACCTCGACCGCGTCCACCCAGACTGCGACGCCGGCGAACACCTCCGGCGAGATGCTCCTGGCGCGCTCCTCAGCGGAGGTGCTGTGCTTGGCGCCGTCCTGGGCGCGGCGATGACAAAAAAGGGGGGCGGTGCCCTGGCGGGAGCGGGGTTGGGCCTCCTCGCGGCTGCGCTTCTGATTCCAAATGAAGGGGAGTAGCAAGATGGACAACAGGAACGACAACGACACACGCGACGACGCACCGAAGGCAGGCGAGGACGAGGCCCGCGGCGCAAAGGTAAATGAACTCGAAACCGAGGTCATCGACCTTCGAGCCAAGTTCGACGCCGCCACCAAGGATGCTGCGAACCTCAGTGGACAATTGACGAACGTGACGGCGGAGCGGGACCAGGCTGTCAACCAAAACGAGGTCACTACGTCGGAGCGCGACGCCGCCCTCAGCGAGGTTCGGCATCTCTCCGACAAGCTGGAGGCCGAGACGAACACACGCCAGCTCGTCGAGATCGAGCGCGACGACTTCGCGGAGAAACTGGCCGCGGCGGTAGCAGAACGGGACGAGGCACGTCGGAGCCGACGTGCGGCCGAATCCGACGCCGCCAGCGAACGCTCGGCGAAACAGTTCTTCCAGGCGACGACGGCGGCGACGGCGTTGACCCACCTGTTCAGGAAGTAGGTCGAGTGATGTCGGACATCGACTGGGACGAGAAGCAGCAGGCCGTACGAAAACGATTTGGCGTCGGCAAGGATGCCTCATACCGCTTGCTGACTGCCGCCGAGCACGCCCGAATCGGGGACGGTCGTCCGCCGCCGACGACGGTTGAGGGGTACGTTCAGGAGGTCGCGGATCTAGTCGAGGCGCATCCGCGACTCCTGGATGACCCGCTCGCCGGGATGCACGCTCGGACAGATCCGGGCAAGCACACCATCTTCCCGACATCCATCAGCGAGGAGGAGGCGGGGTTCGGCTTCAAGCTCGTCACCATTCCGAACCCGGATCCCTACTCGCTGCCGCTCGGGATGCCGCAACCGCCGTCGGACATTGAGATCGTCGCCTGCGACCTGGGCGACAACCTCATGGCGGTCAAGACCACGCCTGCGTCAGGTGCGGGCGTTTCGTACGCGATCTGGGACGCAAACCGAAGGAAGGCCCCCGCCGTCCAGGCGCCTGCCAGCAGCATTCAAGAACTCCGCGAGCGGTTCGGGGACACTCACTGATGGACTGGGTGGATGTAGAGACCGCGGAGGACGCGGCGCCCGCAGACCCCGGTGTCTACTTCTTCGCGTGGGAGCGGCCGGATGGCGACCTCCTGACCATCTACATCGGCCGTGGCTTCAGCGAGCAGGGGATCCGCAGGCGCGTCCTGGACCACATCCGCGGACGGCGAGGTGGTTCGGCCTGCCTGAACGCGGTCATCAATGCCGCGCCCGACCGGATCTGGGTCTGGTGGGACGACACCGACGACGTAGACGCCGAGGCGGATGCGTTCGACGCGTTCGAGGAGGAGTGGGGAGAGGGGATGAGGCCCCCGTGCGTCCGACGACGAGCGCACGCGATCCGCAACCCGGGTTGGCCGGAGGACTGGCTCGACAACTGGCCCGACGAGGGCTGACGAACGCCACAGTCCGAGGCGGCAGTCGCCTGTCCGCGCGGGTCCCCTACTGCCGCCTCCCCCCACAGCACGACGGCCTCCGCCAAGCCCTCCACCATTGCGCAGCCAATCCGGTTCCTCGAATCGCTCATCGGCCCACGGTCCGTCTTCGATCCGGTGCGCCGCCCGGAGGGCATGGGCAACCTGCGTCGGTTCGATGCGCCCGGTCGTCGCGCCGATCATCTCTGTGGCGGCGAGGTCCAGCACTGCTCGGGACACCCAGGGATAAGCCAGCCACGGGGATTATCAAGGCGAAGTGCCGCCCTGATGCGCGGGCGCGACAACTCGCGCGCTCCGCGAAACAGTCAGCGGACCGCGCGTGGATGACCGTCGTCGAGTTCCTCCACGCGCGAGAGGACGAGGCGGGCGGCGCTCGGTGATCCGACCTGCACTACGCTATCCCCACCAACTCCGCTCAAAGCCCGCGAACCAGCATCGACCCGTCTGGGGGCGAGCAACTGCTAGCCTTGGGTCGTGGAGCCGAGCCCCGCGATCCTGCTTGCAGCCTACGGGGCCGTGTACATCGAGATCGCCAAGGTCGCTTCGTCGAGCTTGAAGGTGTCCTTCGCAGGCTTGCTTGGCCTCGACCTCGCCGCCGTCAACGGCAACCCCCACCTCCTGTCTTTTCCGTCGCCGGGAACGCGAAATCTCGCCAGCGACCGACTGTTCCCCGGCCTGTACACGTTCACCTTCGTTCGGAACCCTTGGGACCGTCTCGTTTCCTGCTACCGTGACAAAATCGGAGGCGAGGTCGCCGACTTCACGGGCATGTCGGAGTCCGGTGTCGCTCACTGCCTGGCCGGTTTCGAGGTGTTCACGGCAGGCATCGACTTCGAGGCATTCCTGAACGCGGTCGCCGAAATACCGGATGAAGACGCCGACGAGCACTTCCGATCACAGCACTGTTCCGTGACCAACGGCGAGGGCGAGGTGGCGGTCGATTGCCTCGGGCGCTACGAGAACCTCGCGTCGGACTTTGCGAGTGTGGCCGGAAGGATCGGGTTGCCTGCCGAGACGAAGCTCTCGCGGCTCCAGGCCAACCCGCTGCCGACCGCATATGCCGACCTCTACACCCCTCGTACCCGCGATCTCGTGGCGCGCAGATTCGCCAAGGACATCGACCTGTTCAAGTATCGGTTCGACGAAGGATGATGCCCGTGCAGGGGCAGATCGTCATCCGGCCACTCACCGACGCCGACCGCGAGGCCATCTCGGGTTGGCGGTACGGCGGCGACCTCGCCATCTATGATCCTGGCAACGGTGCGCTCCAGCTTCGCGGCCCCGACCACGTTGCCCTGGCTTCCTCCGATGGAACGCTCCTCGGCTACGGGACCCTCGGCGCCGAGGCACAGGTTCCGGGGGGTGCCTACGGCAGCGGGGCCGATGTCGTCGATCTCGGGATGGGATTGCGCCCCGATCTCGTCGGCCAAGGCCAAGGCGCAGCCGCCCTGCTCGCCTTGATAGACGAAGCCGAACGCCGTCTCTCTTTGATGCAATTCCGGGTGACGGTCGCGGCGGTCAACGGACGGGCGACCGCCCTGGTCGTGCGCCTCGGGTTTCGGCCAAGCCACGAGTTCGAGCGACCCACAGACGGGCGCGAGTTCGTGCAGTACGAGCGGGAGCCCGGATCCGATAAACGCGCTGGCTACACGCTATCGGAGGTAGAGTCACGGGACCGCGATGCCTTCGTGGCTTTACTCGACGAATACCTCGGCGAGTTGTCCGGCCATCGTGAGCGTGCAGTAGGCGCCACACGGGCCAGCGAGTACCGCTACCTCGATGAGTATTTTGGTGAGCCCGGCCGGCACGCGTTCCTTATCGAAGCCCGAAGCGAGGTGGTCGGGTTCGCTCTGATCAGGGGACCTGACTCCACCGGCGAACGGTGGCAGGTAGCAGAGTTCTTCGTGAGACCGCGGCACCGCATGTCTGGAATCGGGCAGTGGGCCATGTCATCGATCTGGGCGCGCTTTCCCGGCGCCTGGGAACTCCAGGTCCACGCACGGAACGCAGGGGCCGTTGCCTTCTGGAGACGATCCGTGCGTGCAAACAGCCAGAACGAACCGAAGATCACCTCGTTCGACGCAGACGATGGTCGGCGCCTGAGCTTCCAGTTTCGCGTCGAGCGGTCGGAAGGACGAGACTCGTGATCGTCGTCATCAACGGGCCGCCCGGCGTGGGCAAGACCACCGTCAGCAAGGCCCTCGCCAAGCTCCGACCCGGCACCGTCTGCATCCACGGTGATCAACTGCGCGCGTTTGCACCCGAGGACGCGCGAACGCACCTGGGCGGCGGCTCGACCTATCGGGCCGCAGCGACGCTCGCGTGCGCCTACCTGGAGATGGGCGCAACCCGAGTCATCTTCGACTACTGCTTCCTTCGACCCCGGCACCTCCACTACTTCACCGAACGCGTGCCCCCGGACGTACCGGTCCACGCATTCACCCTCTGGGCGGCGCTTACAACCGTCCAGGACCGCGAACAAGGGCGTGACGCCCGAACGCCGCTCGGAGAGGCTGTCGAGGAGTGCCACCGGGAGATCGAAGAACACCTGGCCGAGCTTGGGACGAAGGTCGATGCCGAGAGCGAGGCCCCGGACGTGGTCGCGGAGTTGATTCACGCGCAGCTATCACGAGGCTAAACCTGCGGTCGCACCGTTCGCTCTGGATCTCTGGGGGGCCGCGCCAAGCCTCCGGTAATCCCAGCGGCCTTTTCGCCGCCTTCATCCGATCACGGCGATCAACCGAGCCGCCCAGGCATCCGCCTTATCTCTGGGACCGTCGTCGAGCCGGTGTAGAAGTTTCGCGGCGTAGTGATAGATGGCATACGACGCCAGACGTTGCCGGTCCAAGTCGGCGTACCCGCGGTAGCCGGCTTTGAAGCCATCGAGGATTGAGGCATCACGGACCAACGTTTCAAAATGGCTAACGTCGAGCAGAGGATCGCCGCCGATGCACCACCCGGGATCGATCAAACCGACCAAGGCTCCTTCGTTGCAGACCACGTTGTCCAGGCCCAGGTCGCCGTGAAGTAGGCGCGGAGCCACCCGGGCGTCCTGACACTGCGCAACGAGCGTTTTCAGCGAGCGTTCTATTTGAGACGCCGGAAGCTGTTTGTCGCACAGTTCCTCCAAGCGAGGCCGGAAGAAGCGTTGCACGTTGTCCTCGATGAACGAGCCCCACTCCGCGAACTCCCACTCGCCAGATCGCACGACACCCGCACCATCGACGCGCGTTTCATGCATCTGGCTCAGAACCCTGCCGATGGCGTATCCCAGGGGAGAACCGTCTCCTACTTCGCCATCGCCTTGCAACCAATCGAACAAGGCGTAGTGTCGCGAGTCAAAGCGGCCATGCACATACAGGCGGGCGGTCGGCAGACTCCGCGACCGCATCAACCCGTGCCAAGACTCCTCCGCGTGGAACGCTCCATCGGATCGCACCTTGAGACAGAATTCGTGATCTGAACCCTGCAACCGAAACAGACGAGCCGTTCGACTCCGCGCCAACTCTCGGTCGATGATCAAATCTACGCGCGCGCGCGCGTTCGGCGACGTGTCGCACAAGGGCCTCGCTATCACCGACGGATTCGTCCATCTACAGGACCTTGCTCATCGTCACTGTTTCGGTCCCACTGTCATCCCGGACGAAATGGTCCCGCACGAAGCCCGCGCGCTCGAACATTCGCACCGAACGCTTGTTCGACAACAGGATGCCGTTGGTGACGAGCTTGTCCCACCCGAGCACCCGTGCCCGGCTGATCAACAACGACAACGCGCGCGTCCCCAATCCACGAGACCGGCAGTCAGGATCGCCGATGGTGATCGGGATCCCGGTCTTCCCCAAGGTCACGTCCCCAATCGGCTTCCATCTATCCGGCGTGTGAACCTCGATGATGAAGACCTCACCCTTGCTGGCGAGCACGTCGTACATCTGTCTGACGGTGGCTGCCGAGTATGGGTCCTCGGCACCGCCCTCTGAGAACTGCAAGACTTCCGGGTCGGCATACCAGGGCAGCGCCACTTCGAGATCAGCGGGCAGACGAAGGGGTCGCAGCCGAAGATCGCCGTCCAGCATTAGTATCCGTTCGACGATCCCCGTCGTGACATGAGGCGGTGGCCGGCGTAGGCCGGAGCGGTGAGCAAACGGGCGACACGAGGAGAGTGGCTGGAACGAGTGCGGTCGTGGAAGGCGAGCGGCCAGGG